>Ga0209066_10000097_pt1 | contig 121440 bp, 123 predicted proteins | sample All_14_2_FD_187198 | JGI IMG/M metagenome (GOLD analysis project Ga0209066, IMG submission 187198) | Freshwater microbial communities in response to fracking from Pennsylvania, USA - Allegheny Zone_MetaG_DW_15 (SPAdes) (version 2) ...
CCGAACCCCGATCCCCACCCTCCGCGCCGCCCTCATCCGGCGCCGCGCGTCCCATCTCCCGGCGCGCGGAACCGGGCTCCCTTCAAAAAAGATATATCGAAACCCTTGCGATAATCCCCAGATTAGATATATCGACAATCAGACATATCGAAATGGAGTCTAAATTCATATGCACAGACATTTTCACTGGGGCCGACACGCCCACCACCGCGGCCCCTTCGGCGGCCATGGACGGGGACGCGAGCATGGCGGCCATCACGGCTGGCCCCGCCGCGGCGGCCGCTTCTTCGACCACGGCGACCTGAAGTTCGTGGTGCTCAAGCTGATCGCCGACCAGCCCAGCCACGGCTACGAGCTGATCAAGGCCATCGAGGAACAGGCCGGCGGCGCCTATTCGCCCAGCCCGGGCGTGGTCTACCCGACCCTGACCCTGCTGGAAGAGACCGGCATGGTCGTCTCCGAGGTCGACGGCGGCAAGAAGCGCTACAGCATCACCCCTGAAGGCGAAGCCCAACTGGCGGCCAGCGAGCCCCAGGTCGCCGGCATCTTCCAGCGCATGGCCGAGGCCGCCCAGGCCAGCGCCATGTTCTCTCCCCAGATCCTGCGGGCCCGGGAAAACCTCAAGACCGCGTTGAAGCTCAAACTGACCGGCGGCGCCCTGACCAAGGACCAGATCGCCGGCATCTGCGACGCCCTCGACGCCGCCGCCACCGCCGTGGAGCGCGCCTGATGGACAGCCATGCCCGACTGACCACCGACAAGGCGGTCCGCTACATGACCCAGCTGGGCAAGCACTGGAGCCACAGGTTTCCGGTGCTGCTGGGCGAAGCGGACTGCGAGATCAGCCTGCCCCTCGGCCGATGCGTGATGCGCGCTGATAGCGAAGGCCTCGACATCACCGCCACCGCCGAGACGACCGAAACCCTGACCACCCTGGAGGACGTCATCGCCCGCCATCTGGCCCGTTTCGCCTTCCGCGACGGGGAGATCACGCTGGCCTGGACCCGCGCCTGGCCCGCCGGAGCCATCGACCCGGCCCGGCTGCGCCGTTCAGCCTGAACAGCTGGCCCCGCCCAGCACGCAGAACTTGGCGCAATGGGGGTGGTTCAGCTTCACCGCCCCCAGCGCCCCGGCCAGGCTCTCCCCCAGATCGAACTGGGGATCATAGGGCAGCAGGGTGCAGGCGATGACGCTCGGCGCCCGGCCCCTGTGTTTCACCACCATCCGGCTTGAGGCGCACATCACCTCGCGCGGGTCCTTGTGCAGGATGTCCCAGCAGGCGGTGGTGATCTCGGGCACATCGACGCTCGCGTCCATCTCCGGAAACAGCACCAGCCGCGCCGGATCGCCGGCCTCGATGGCCACATCAAGCTCGGCGAACAGCCGCCGGTAGCCCTCGCGGGCCTCGTCCATCGTCTCGCCGACCAGCTGCCGACCGGCCACGGCGACGGAAAATCCGTTCTGTGACAGCCAGCACAGCCCGTCGATGGCCCTCGCCCAACTGCCGGCCCCGCGTTCGGCCTCATGCACCGCCGCCGTCCAGTGATCGAGGCTGACCCGCAAGGTCAGCCTGGCTCCAAACCGCTCCTTCAGCACCATCAGCCCGGCCCGCTTGTGGGTCATCGGGGTCATGGCGTTGGTCAGCACCAGCGCCTCGAACCCGCGCTCCAGCGCCGTCTGCAGGATGGGCAGGATGTCGGGATTCATGAACGGCTCGCCGCCGGTCACCCCGATCTCCCGGGTCTTCAGTCCCAGATGCGCGATCTCGTCCAGATAGACGCTCGCCTCGTCCAGGGTCAGCCACTCGAGCGCGTCATTGGTCGGGGTGCTCTCGATGTAGCAGTTGAGGCAGGCCAGATTGCACAGGGTCCCGGTGTTCAGCCACAGGGTCTCCAGCCCCTCCAGCGCCACCGTCGCCCGCGCCTCGCCCCTGGCCGTCACATCGGGATCGCGAAACTTCTCCGGCGCCAGCCGGGGCGCCTGGGAAACAACAAAGGGCGAAACGGGGAAGGGGGCGTTCATCGTCCTGACAATGGCGTCTGAAGCGGGCAGGGCAAGACCGCAATCAAAAGAAGACGCCAGCGGGGCCAACGGGGACAGGTTGCCCGCCTCCCGTGAGCATCCAGCCTGCCACAGTCGTCTCCCGGGCAACCTGTCCCCGTTCGGCCTAAAGCCCCAGCGCCGCCTTCACGTTGCGCCAGTCGATCAGCTTGAAGTTCTGGCGCGCCCGCTTGCCGTCCTGGCCTTCGCCCTCGCTGTCGACATCGTCCTGCACGACCAGCAGGCCCTCGCCGTAGGGACCCACCGCCCCGCCCAGAGCGGCGATGCCGTCCGTGCCGGTCACCGGGTCGACGCCATTGCCGCCGACCGCCGAGAACCGTCCGCGATAGACCGGCGCGTCGCCGTCCACCCGCCAGACGGCGAAGGCGCTGTCGCCCTGGCTGGAAGCGATCAGCCAGGTGATCTCGCCCTCGCGCAGCAGGGTCAGGCCCTCGACGTCCGGCGCCAGCATGGCCGACGGCGCCTCTGCGATCAGCACCCCGGCCGCCGCGCCGTCGAGGTCATAACGCCAGACGCCCCGGCCTTCCTCGCCGATATAGAGCTGGCCCTTGCGGTCATCGACCACACAGCCTTCGGTCTGGGTCGCCAGGCCAAAGCGCCGCTCCTCGGTCGCCTTGAGGGCCCCATCGGCCCCGATCTCGACGCGCACCTGCCGCACCTGTCCGTCCGTGCCGTTGGTGATCACCAGATAGCGGCCCTGATACAGGCCCATGCACAGGCCATAGGGCTCGGCCAGATCCAGCGGGACCACGCCCCAGGGCGAGACCGTCAGGGAATCAGGATCCATCAGATAGAGGGCGGCGCCCATCCGTCCCCGGTCCGAAGCCGCCACCAGCACCCGCTCGCCGCTCGGCGTGGCAAAGCCGTCCCGCAGATCGACGTTGTTCAGTCGACCGTCCGGAACAAAGCCGGTGATCCTGCCGTCGATGTCATAGCTGTAGAGCCCGGCCTGCTTGTCGGTGCCGAAGATCACCACCCGCGACGGATCGCGCGGATCGGCCCAGATTTCCGGGTCGTCGGCCGCGTCCGCCTTGCGGGTCGCCACCGCCTGGGTCTCTGCCGAGGACAGAACGGGGGTTCCGACGCCGATGGTCAGCTTGCCGGAATCCGACACCGCCTCGGGGTCGAACGCCGCGCAGCCGGCGGTAAGGCCCAGCAGGCCGGCGGCCAGCAGTGAAAGCGGGATCAGGGAAGCGCGCATCATCATGTCCTTTCTTACGAAAGCGCCCCGGTCGTTGTCGACCGGGGCGCCTGAAGTCAGCCTGTTGGGCTGGTCTAGAACTTCAGCTTGACGCCGCCCTTGGCGGTCCAGCTGTACTCTTCATACTGCAGCAGACGCTTGCGGCCGGGGCCGTTCTGGTAGGCGACGTAGGGGGCGTCGCCCAGGTTCACCAGTTCCAGGAAGACCTGGACGTTGTTGGTGATCCGGTACTTGGCGCTGGCGTCGTACTGGATGTGGTCCTTCACATAGCGGTCGGTCTCGGCGCTGCCGCCCAGTTCGTCCAGATACAGATCGCGGTAGGTCGCCGAGAGGCGGATGCTGACCGGACCCTTTTCGTAGCCGAGCATGGCGTTGAAGGTGTTTTCCGAGGACGAGGGCAGGGGAATGGTCCGGCCCACGATGTCGCCTTCGGCGTCGGTGTAGGTGTAGTTGAAGCCGACGAGCACGCCGTCCAGCATCCCGGGCAGGAAGGTCAGGGCCTGCTGGTAGTTGAACTCGAAGCCCAGCACCGTGGCCGTATCGCCGTTGATCGGGATGATCGCCTCGTCATAGGCGACGCCGTTGTAGACGCCGTTGTTGAACTCGGCGTCGACGATGAAGTTGTCGATCTTCTTGTAGAAGACGCCGCCCGACAGCACCGCTTCGCTGGCGAAATACCACTCCACCGAGGCGTCGAAGTTCCAGGCCTGATAGGGCTTCAGGTCGGGGTTGCCGAACTCGCCGCTGCGCTCGTCGTTGTCGTTTTCCTCAACGATGAAGCGCGGAGCGATCTGACCGACCCGGGGACGGACCACACTGCGGAAGGCGCCGCCGCGAACGATGATGTCGTCGCCGGCCTCGTAGCGGACAGTGATGCTGGGCAACCAGTCGAGGTAGTCGTTCTTGCGGGTGACCGGGGTGATAAACACCGTGTCGTCGGCCAGAACCTGACCGTTGTAGGTGGCGCCGCCTTCGACCAGTTCCACCAGGTTCCCGCTGGCGACGGTCTCGGTGTACTCCATCCGCACGCCGCCGATGACGCGCAGCGGACCGCGCTCATAGCGACCCTGGATGTAGGTGGCGAAGATGTCCTCGGTCACATCGTAGTCGGCAATGGCCGACTCATAGGTGGTGTCCAGGGCGCTGAGGGCGAAGCCGGCCTTGTTCTTGCGGAAGAAGGTCGGGATGGCGTTCTTGCCGGGGGTCGGCTCGATGTTGGCCAGGTTGTAGTCCTGCGGGCCGGTGAAGGCCGCCAGGTTAAGCCCGCCGGCATAGCCGGTGTAGTAGTCCAGCTGCAGGTCGTAGCTCTTTTCGCGCAGACGGGCCTTGGCCCCGGCCTTCAGCTCGAAGCTGCCGTCGGCCATCTGGTATTCCCGCCGGGCGTCGAACTTGATGTCGTACTCTTCTTCTTCCGACAGGCTGAGCTTGGTGTGCTCCAGCCGGTAGAAGCTGTAGCGGCTGGCGTCGAGGAAGTTGGTTTCCCCCGTCGTCACGTCATACTTCGGCTTTTCCATATTGGCGTAGTCGAAGTTGACGACCAGCGAGCCGCCGCTGAAGCGCTGGCGGAAGCGGGCCGGATCGACGCTGCCGGCTTCCTTTTCGCGGGCCTTGGAATAGCTGGCCGAATAGTCGAACCGCCACGGGCCGCCGAAGGTTTTGCCGCCGACCACCAGCGAGGTGATGTTCTGGCTCTCGAACCGGTCCTTCAGGTCGCGGATCACGGTGATCCGGCCGTCGGCGGAGCGGAAGTTGGCCGAGGTGGCCGAGCCGCTGTTGGGATCGCCGTCCATCTCGAAGATCAGCCGGCGACGGTATTCCTGGTCGTCGAACACGCTGTGCAGCAGACGCGCATAGAGGTCGGTGTTCTCGTCCAGCCGGAAGTCGACAGACAGCGATCCGCCGGTGCGGGTGCGTTCCACGTCATAGTCGCGGTATTCAACGGACTTGGCCGAAACGATGCCGCCGGTCTCTTCCCAGTCGTCCATCTCGACGTTGTCGGTCGAGAAGCTGCGCTTGTAATAGGACAGGCCGCCCGAGATCCCGAGGCGGTCGTTGAGCATCTTCGAAAAATCGATCGAGGCTTTCGGCGAGGTCTCGCCGTTCAGGTCGTTGTAAGACCCTTCCAGCGTCACCGAGTAGAAGTCCTTGCGACGGTCGAAGGCGCTGGTGGTGTTGATCTGGATCGAGGCGCCGATGGTGTCGGCGTCCATGTCCGGGGTCAGGGTCTTCTTGACCTCGATGCTTTCGATCAGCTCGCTGGGGATGACGTCCAGGGCCACGGCGCTGACGTCGGCTTCGGGGCTGGGCACCCGGGCGCCGTTGATCGAGGCGGAGTTGAGGTTCGGATCAAGGCCGCGAACCGAGACAAACCGGCCTTCGCCCTGGTCGTTCAGAACATTGACGCCCGGCAGGCGGCGCAGGGACTCGGCGACGTTCTGGTCGGGGAACTGGCCCACGGCGTCGCGGGTCAGGACGCTCTCGACGCCATCGGCCGAACGCTGGCGCTGCACGGTGCTGTTCAGGTTGCCGCGCTGGCCGACGACCAGAACGCTGTCGACCACGCCGTCAGCGGCGGGACCAACCTTGATGTCGGCCACGACAATGCCGCTGGCCCCGACCTCGACGGTCCGCGTCGCCGTCTCGGCGCCGCTGTAGTCGACTTTCAGGGTGTAGGTCCCGGCCGGCAGGTCGGCAAAGCGGAACTGGCCATCGGCGCCGACTTCGGTGCGGCGGTTCAGTTCAACGATGGTCACCTGGGCGCCGGGCAGGGTCTTCACGCCGCTGCCATCGGTCACATCGCCCGTAAGGTCCCCGGCCAGAGCCGGTCCGGCCAGCAGGGCCAGGGCCCCGGCGGTGGCCATCAACAGGACGCACGAACGCCCCGATTTCCAGTTTTGCATGTCTGTCCCCTTGCCCGCGTTTTGGGCGTGAGGGTGCGGATGCCAGTTGAGAATGACACGCAGCCAACAAAGCTGTGACGGTTGAGCGGAGCTTTTCCGTCAGTTCAATGACGATGCAGTTTGGCGACAGTCAGCCAACGGGGACAGGTACGGCGGGTCAGGATTCCCGAACCAGGGTGTCGGGTCCATTCGAGGTCTTGAAGCTGCCGTGAGTGTCCCTTCTCCCGCAAGGGGAGAAGGGAAAACCTGGGGGCGCCATAGAGATCCCGCTCCGCCCGCCCTGCCGGCCAACGGGGACAGGTACGCCGTCCCACGCCTGCGTCCGAACCTGCACCACCTGTGCCCCGGCGAACCTGTCCCCGTTCCCCCCCCCGTCATGCTGAGTAGCGATCCTTCGGGATCGCGTGTCGAAGCACGCAAACCCGCAAAACCCGGGGACGCTATACCGATTTCGCTCCGCCCGCCCTGCCAGCCAGCGGGGACAGGTTCGCCGGGCCGCAGGCTTTGGAATGGCTGTCGCAGAACGGGGACGGCGTACCTGTCCCCGTTCCACCCTCACCCTCGCTTGCCCTTCGACGCAATCAACGCCGCGGCCGCGCGAACCAGCCCCGTCAGCGCCGCCTCGTCGATCACCTCGCCCTCGCGGAAATCGATGGCCCGCCGGGTATTGCCTTCAAGGCTTGAATTGAACAGCCCGGACGGATCCTCCAGCGAGGCCCCCTTGGCGAAGGTCATCTTGACCACGGCCTTGTAGGTCTCGCCGGTGCAGATCATCCCGTCCTGGTACCAGACCGGCACGCCCCGCCATTTCCACTCCTCGACCACCTCCGGCAGCGCCGCCTTGATCACGGCGCGAAGCCTGGCGAGGGTCTCGCCGCGCCAGTCGCCCAGTTCGGCAATCCGCTGGTCGATCATCTGCGGAGGCGACAGGCCGCTGTCGGAGTTGGCTTCGGCCATGGCCGCCCCCCTCAGTCCATCAACCGCCGGGTCAGATAGCTGTACTCCAGCGCAATCCGCATGGCCGTCTCATTGAGGTTGGCGCTGGCCGCGTGGCCGCCGTCGATGTTCTCGTAGTAGAGCACCTCATAGCCCAGCGACTGCAGCTTTGCGGCCGCCTTGCGGGCGTGGCCGGGGGCGACGCGGTCGTCCTTGGTCGAGGTCTCTATATAGACCTCCGGATATTCCATACCGGCCCGTATATTCTGATAGGGGCTGTATTTGCTGATGTAGGCCCAGTCCTTGGGGTCCGTGCCGTCGCCGTATTCGCCTTCCCAGCTGGCGCCCGCCCCGCCCATTACCGTGTAGCGCTGCATGTCGAACAGCGGCACCTGGATGACCACGGCGTTGTAGAGGTCCGGCCGTTGGGTCAGGGCCACGCCCATCAACAGCCCGCCGTTGGAGCCGCCCATGATGCCCAGCTTCTTCGGCGAGGTGATCTTGCGGGTGATCAGGTCCTCGGAGACGGCGAAGAAGTCGTCATAGACCCGCTGACGGTTTTCCTTCAGCCCCGCCTGGTGCCAGGCCGGTCCAAACTCGCCGCCGCCGCGGATGTTGGCCAGCACATAGACCCCGCCGCGCTCCAGCCACAGCTTGCCGACCGACCCCGAATAGCCGGGGCTCATTGACACCTCAAAGCCGCCATAGGCGTAGAGTAGGGTGGGATTGTTCCCGTCCAGCTTGATGTCCTTGCGGTGGACGACGAAGTAGGGGACGCGGGTCCCGTCCTTGCTGACCGCCTCGAACTGCTCGGCCACCATCTGGCTGGAATCGAACTTCGGCGGCGCCTGCTTCAGCACCGTCGGCGCGGCGGCGTCGCCCTTGGCCAGATACAGGGTCGTCGGATTGAGGAAGTTGGTCACCGAGGCGATGATCCGGTCATCGCTCGACACCGAGACGATCCCCACCGACGAGGCGCCCGGCAGGTCCAGCCTGGTCCGGGTCCAGCCCTTTTCGCCCGGGCGGTAGGCATAGACCCCGCCGGCGACATTCTCGTTCAGCTCGACAAACAGCACATCGCGGCTGGCCGAGACCCGCTCGATCGATTCCCGCTCGGTCGGCCGCAGGATCAGCTCCGCCTTCGCCCCTTCCGGGTCGTTCATCAGGGTCTTCAGGTCAAAGGCCGCCAGATCGCCCTGCTTGAGGTTCTGGGCCGGCCAGTCCTCCTTCAGGCTGAACACCAGCCGGCCCTGGATATAGTCCTCGATCGACGACTTGGGCGGGAAGGGCAGCTTGACCGGCTGGCCGTCGATCAGGGCGTAGGTCTCGCTCTCGAAGAAGCTGGTGGCGCGGTCGATGAACACCGCATGGACGATGCCGTCGGCGTCGCGCAGGGCGTAGCCGGAAACGCTGATGTCGTCCTCGGTCCCGCGGAAGAACTCCTTCACCTGATCCAGCGGCTGGCCGCGCCGCCACAGGCCCAGCACGAAGGGATAGCTGGACTTGGTCAGGGTGCCCGGACCCCAGTCGCGGGCGATCAGCAGGGTGTCCTTATCCAGCCAGCTGATGTTCTGCTTGCCCTCGGGAGCGGCGAACCCGCCCTCGACAAAGCGCTTCTCGACGGTGTCGTATTCCCGCACCGTCACCGCGTCCTTGCCGCCGTCCGACAGCGAGATCAGGCAGTAGCGATCATCCGGCGGCAGGCAGTTGGCGCCCTTCCAGACCCAGTTGGCGCCCTCGGCCTTGGACAGGGCGTCGAGGTCGAGGATCGTCTCCCACTCCGGCGTCGCGGTCTGGTAGCTCTCCAGGCTGGCCCGGCGCCAGACGCCGCGGACATGGTCCTTGTCCTGCCAGAAGTTGCGCATCTCCTTGTCGTGGCTGGCGAAGCCGGCCACCGGAATGCGGTCCTGGGCGGTGACGATCTTCAGCGCCTCGTCGAACAGCCCCTGATAGGCCGGGTTGGCCTTCAGCACCGGCAGCGACCGGGCGTTCTCGGCCCGCGCCCAGTCAAGCGCCTTCTCCCCCTGCACCTCTTCCAGCCACTGGAAGGGATCAGGCGCGGTCGCGGCGGCCGGGGCGGGCGTCTGGGCGTTGGCGGCGTGGGTGCTGGTCAGGGTCAAGGCGGTGATCGCTGCGGTGAGGAGGAGGGTGCGTTTCAAGGGTTCAATCCATCAACTGGCGTGAAAGATAGACATAGTGCATCGCCCAGCGGCGGGCGTTGGCCTTGGGGTCGGCGCCGTTGGCGTGACCCCCGTCGGTGTTCTCGTAGTAGAGATAGGGCTGACCAAGCTCGGCCAGCCGCGCGGCGAACTTGCGGGCATGGCCGGGATGCACCCGGTCGTCCTTGGTCGAGGTGGTGATGTAGGCCAGCGGATAGCTCATCCCGGCCTTGAGGTTCTGATAGGGGCTGTAGGCGGCGATCCAGGCCGCTTCCTCGGGAACGTCCGGGTCCCCGTACTCGCCGATCCACGACGCCCCCGCCGGCAGCTTTGTGTAGCGCAGCATGTCGAGCAGCGGGCTTTCCACCACCACCGCGTTCCACAGGTCCGGCCGCTGGGTCAGGGCCACGCCCATCAAGAGCCCGCCGTTGGACCGCCCGTAGGCGCCCAGATGCCGGGGGCTGGTCACCTTGTCGGCGATCAGCGCCTCGGCCACGGCGAAATAGTCGTCATAGGCCCGCTGGCGGTTGGCCTTCAGCGCCGCCTCATGCCAGGCCGGTCCGAACTCCCCGCCGCCGCGGATATTGGCCACCACATAGACGCCGCCGCGCTCCAGCCACAGCTTGCCGATCACCGGGTCATAGACCGGCAGCTTGGACAGCTGGAAACCGCCGTAGGCATGCAGCAGGGTCGCCGCGGTCCCGTCCATGGCCAGGTCTTTGCGGCGGACGATGAAGTAGGGGATCTTCGTCCCGTCCTTGCTGGTCGCCTCCTTCTGCTCGACGACCAGATTGTCGGCGTCGAACCGGGCGGGCAGGGTCTTCACCGGCCGCGCCATCGGCGTCGCCCCGTCGCCGAACATCAGCCGCGTCGGGGTGGTGAAATTCTCTTCGGTAAAGAAGACGTCGTCGCCCTTGTCGGCGGTGCTGACGATATTCACCGAGGCGTTGTCCAGCCCCAGATACCGCTGCATCAGCCACGAGCCCTGGACCTGGTTGAAGGTCACCAGACTGCCGCGCACATTGTTGTACAGCACCGCCACAACGCGGCTGTCGGTCACCGCGATCTGGTCGCGGTCCAGCGCCTGACGCTCGCGCGGCTCGTAAAGCATCTCAACGGCCTTGGCGTCGATCTCGCCCCGGCCTTCCAGCACCGCCTGCGGATCCACCGCCAGCAGCGCGCCCGCCGGCCAGGTCCGCCGTCCGATCGTCCAGTCCTCCTGGATCGAGACGATCAGCCGCCCCCGGATCAGCCCGTGCAGGTTCGACCGCGTCGGCAGCCGCAGCTTCCGGGTGCGCAGGCTGTCATCGGCCATGAACCAGGCGGTGTTGAAGAAATCCAGGCCATCGCCCACCAGCACCACACGACCGCCGTCGGCGTCGCGATAGACCTGCGGCTGGGCGCTGACGCTTTTGGGGCTCACCGCCTGCACCGTCCAGGCCTGGTCCAGGGTCTGACCCCGGCGCAGCATCTTGACGATCCGGCCATAGCCCGACTCCGTCAGGCTGCCCTCGCCCCAGTCGCGGGTCAGCAGCAGGCTATCGGCGTCCAGCCATTCCACCGACTGCTTGCTTTCGGGCAGGCGGAAACCGCCCTCGACAAAGGCCTTGCCGGTCAGGCTGAATTCACGGATCTCGACCGCGTCCTTGCCGCCGTTCGACAGCCGCACCAGACAGCGGTCATAGGTCGGAGGGCGGCAGTCGGCGCCCTTCCAGATCCAGTTGGCGTGCTCGGCCTCGGAAAGGGCGTCCAGGTCCAGCACCGTCTCCCACTGCGGATCGGCCGAGCGATAGCGCTCCAGCGTTGTCCGCCGCCAGATGCCCCGCACATGGTCGGCGTCCTGCCAGAAGTTATAGAGGTCCTCGCCGATGAAATGCGGATCGGCGATCCGGTCCTTTGCCGAAAGCACGGTCAGGGCGTCGCTCTGCAGCCCGGCGAAGCGGCGGTCTTCGGTCAGCACCGGCAGCGACTTTGCGTTCTCTTCCGCCACCCAGGCCAGGGCCTTCTCGCCCTGCACCTCTTCCAGCCACCGGTAGGGGTCGTTCATCTGGGCGGGGGGCAGCTCGGCCCGGCTGATCTGCGGCGCGGGGGTCTGGGCGGAGGCGGCGGCGCCGCACAGGAGGGCCAGACAGCCAATGGCGGATGCAACGCGGCTGAAACGCATGAAAACTCCCCGGAAAACGAGGAGGCGAAGCATAGGGCGCCCCGGCTTCAGGGCAAGCCGGCAATCCTGCGCCGCCCCGCCCTCATCGGCCCGTCGGTCAGTCGTTGGGCTTCAGATAGGGCTCGACCGTGCCGTTCAGCTTGATGGTCATCGGGTTGCCCTTGCGGTCGACCTTGTTGCCCACGGCCACCTTCACCCAGCCCTCGCTGACGCAATATTCGTCGACGTTGGTCTTCTCCTCGCCCCGGAACTTGATGCCGATGCCTTCGGCCAGCAGCGCTTCATCGTAATAGGGGCTGCGCGGATTGGTGCAGAGGCGGTCGGGCAGATCGGTCATGGCGGGTCTCGTCGAAACGTAATGAACCGGCTCAATAGCCGCTCACGCCGCGTCGTGGAAGATCACCCCCAATGTATGCCGTCTCCCCGCCCTCAGGGCGCTGACCCCGTGGCGCATGGTCGCCCGGTATGTCCCGCGCGTTCCCTGCACCGGCCGATTGTTGACCGCGAACACCACCCCGTCGCCCTGGCGCAGGGGAACCACCATCACCCGCGACTGCATCCGGGGCCGCTGCTCGGTCAGCACCAGCTCCCCGCCCTCGAAGTCGTCCCCGGGCTGGTTCAGCAGCACCGCCGCCTGCAGCGGAAACACATGCTCGCCGTAGAGGTCCTGATGCAGACAGTTGTAGTCGCCGGGCCCATAGCGCAGCAGCAGGGGCGTCGGCCGCCTCTGACCGGCGGCGTGGCAGCGGTCCAGAAACCCCGCATGATCGTCCTCGAACCGCGCCGCCAGCCCCATGGCCCCATGCCAGCGGTTGGCGATCGGCGCCAGCTTTGGCCATAGCGCCGACCTCAACGTCTGGACCAGATCGGGCAGGGGATAGCTGAAGTAGCGATACTCCCCCTGACCAAAGCCGTAGCGGCCCATGATCACCTGACTGCGAAACCCGTCCGGCTGGTCATAGCGCGCCGCCATCGCCGCGCACTGGGCCGCGTTCAGCAGGCCGGGCAGGACCGCGAACCCCTGCCGGTCCAGATCCGCCTCGATCCGCCCCCAGTCCGCCGCCGCGACCCCTTGCGCGATGACCGCGCTCACGCCGCCGCTTCCCGGGCGATCAGCGCCGCCTTGCGCTCGACCCCCCAGCGATAGCCGGACAGCGAGCCATCGTTGCGCACCACCCGGTGACAGGGAATGGCGATGGCCAGGGCGTTGGCCGCGCAGGCCCCGGCCACGGCCCGCACCGCCCTGGGCTGACCGATGGCCTCCGCAATGTCGCGATAGGTGGCGGTCGTCCCCGCCGGAATGGCCCGCAAGGCCTGCCAGACCCGCTGCTGGAACGCCGTGCCCCTGACATCCAGCGGCAGGTCCAGGCCAAGCCCGGGCTGCTCGACCAGACCGACAACCCGGGCGACCATCGCCTCGAACGCCTCATCGCCGCCGATCAGAGCCGCCTTGGGAAACCGGTCCTGCAGGTCGCGCACCAGGGCGTCTGGATCATCATCCATCAGGATGGCGCAAACCCCCTTGTCGCTCTGGGCCACCAGGATCGCCCCCAGCGAACTCTGACCGACGGCGAAGCGGATCTCCGCGCCCGCGCCGCCGGCCCGGTACCGGCCCGGCGTCATCCCCAGCAGGGCGTCGGACTGCTCATAGAACCGTCCGGCCGAATTGAACCCGGCGTCATAGATGGCCTCGGTCACGCTGCCGCCGCCGTCCAGTCCCTGCCTGAGCCGATCTGCCCGGTGCGCGGCGGCATAGGCCCTTGGCGTCACCCCGGTCACCGCCTTGAACATCCGGTGAAAGTGATGGGCGCTCAGCCCCGCCGACCGCGCCAGCGCGTCCAGCGGCGGCGGTTCCTCGGCCGCCTCGATCATCCGGCACACCTTCGCCACCAGCGCCGCGTCCCTCGCCGCCTTGGGCGGCTGGTCGGGCTTGCAGCGCTTGCAGGGCCGAAACCCCGCCGCCTCGGCCTCGGCCGTCGTCAGGTGAAAGGCGACATTCTCCGGCCGCGCCGGCCGCGCGCCGCAGGACGGCCGGCAATAGACCCCCGTCGTCGCCACCGAATAGAAGAAGCTGCCGTCAGCGCTGGCGTCGCGCGCCTGCACCCGCGGCCAGCGCGGATCCAGCTCTGTCGGGATGATGGCCGAAGGGCCGGTCATGGCGGGTCTTTCAACGAGGCGCAGGGTCATGGCGTCAGGCCTTTCGAGTGCGGATGGTGACGCCACTCTCCCAGCTCCGCCCGACCCGGGCGCTCCGGGTCTTGCTATTGAATTGTGGGGTCCGGCTCAGACCATCGACAGGGCGCGGCTGACGGCTTCGGGTTCCCTGTCGATCACCGTCAGCAGCACCCGGGCGCTGGCTTCAGGGCGCCGGCGTTTCTGTTCCCAGTCTGCGACGGTGGCCTTTGGAAACCCGAAGCGCGAAGCGAAAGCGGCCTGGGTCAGCCCCAGCCTTGTGCGAATGGCCCGGACGTCGACGTCATCGGGCACATGCACGGCGTAGCTTCCTGGCGCCGCGCGGCCTTCGGCGATAGCAAGGGCGTCATCCAGCCCGGCCAGGATACGGTCGGCGTTCTCACTCATCATCCACTCCTTCACCTGTCTTCCCCGGCCGCCGGACGCGATGGGCAGCCATGATACGTCCCGCGATAATCTCCATGGCCGTGACCTCGGCGTCCGAGAAATTCGCCCGCGACCCCTTGGCCAGAACCGCCAGCAAATAGACGGGCATCTTCCGTCCCCCGAAGAAGGTCACCACGCGATAGCCGCCGGATTTGCCCCGGCCCTTGCCGGCGATCCGCACCTTTCGACAGCCGCCCGACCCCCTGATCAGGTCTCCAAGGGTCGGGTTCGCCGACAACAGATCGACCACCCCCGTCCGCTCCGCATCGGTCATGCCTTCCGCCTTGGCCTGGGCAAGGTAGGCCGCGGTTTCAGCGACGGTTTCCATAGAGGGAAATATACGGCAATGCCGGGCTTATTGCAACGGCATTGCCGGGGCTCCGCCTCAGTCCTCGTGGTTGGGGATGTTCAGCAGGTTGCCGCAGGCCTTGCAGTGCGACGCGTCCGGCTCATGCCGTTGCAGGCCGCAATGGTGGCAGGGATGCAGAACCTTGTTGGGCCGCACCAGCAGCTGCATCAGCCGGATGAACAGCGACACCCCGCCCAGCATCACCGCAATCGACAGCAGCCGCCCCCACACCCCCGGCAGGATGATGTCCCCATATCCTGTCGTCGTCAGGCTGGTCACCGTCCAGTAGAGGGCGTCGACCCAGCCGCCGATGCCTTCAAAGCGGCCGATGAAGGTCGCATAGACAAAGCCGGTGATGACAAAGACGAAGGTCAGCAATCTCACCGCCGCCTTGGTCAGTTCCTCATAGCGGGTGTCGTCATAGCGTCGTCCCACGGTCCGCCAGAAGAAGTCGCTCTCCACCAGGGTCCACAGACGCAGCACCCGCAGAAAGCCGAAGTTCGACAGGAGGTGGGGCAGCAGCAGGGTCAGCAGCACGATGATGTCGACCCAGGCCAGGGGCCGCTTCAGCCAGGCTTTCAGGTCAGGCGCGGCCAGGAAACGGGCCGTCAGGTCCAGGATCAGGAACACGGCGATGGCATAGTCGATCAGATAATAGATCGGGCTGTGTTGCAGGATGGGGGCGGCGATGAAGAAGGCGATGATGATCAGATCGAGGATGATCACCCCGAACCGGAACTTCACGGCGGCCGGTGAGGCGCCGTGATACAGCGCCCGGGCCCGGGCCTTCAGCCTCAGGCCCCGCTCCTCGGCGGGCCCGGTCGCGCCTGTTTCCGGCGTTTCTGTCTGTCGGACCATCGCCCCGCAATACCTGTCAGCGTCGCCGGTGTCACCAGCGGACAAGGCAGCAACAGCGCAGCGGGGACAGGTTCGCCGCCGAGCGACAGGATCAGGACGTCCTCGTCCGCTCCCCGGCGTACCTGTCCCCGTTCCGCATTCGTCATGCTGAGGAACGATCCCTCAAGGATCGCGTGTCGAAGCACGCAAACCCGAAGCCATTGCCCCAACACCTCTGCCTCCTTCGACACGCCCTGGCGGGCTACTCAGGAAGGCGATCTGTGGGCTGCCCCACCCTCCGGCCGCAACGGGGACAGGTTCGCCGTTCCACGACGGTGTCAGGCGCGTTCCCAACCGCTCCCCGGCGTACCTGTCCCCGTTCCCCGCGCCACCACAACCAACCCCCTCACGATCCGCTCGGTTTTCCCCTATATAGCCCCCTCAATGTCCCGCCCGTTTCTCAAGATGAACGGGCTCGGCAACGACTTCATCGTTGTCGAGGCCCGCGAAACCCCTTTCCGTCCCACGCCGGAAGAGGTGAGGGCGCTTGCCGACCGCACGTCGGGCATCGGCTGTGACCAGCTGATCGCCATCGAACCCTCGACAACCCCCGGCGCTTCGGCCTTAGTCCGCTTCTGGAACGCCGACGGCGAGGAGGTCGGCGCCTGCGGCAACGGAACCCGCTGCATTGCCTGGCTGCTGCTGGAGGCTGCGGGCCGCGACGAGGTCGCCTTCGAGACCCGCGCCGGTCTGCTCAACGGACGCCGCGCCGGCGACCATCTGGTCACCGTCGATATGGGCCAGCCCGGCCTCGACTGGCGCCAGATCCCCCTCGCCGAAGAGATGGACACCCGCCGCATCGAGGTCCTCGTCGGCCCGGTCGGCGCGATGCAGCCCCCCGGCGCGGTCAGCATGGGCAACCCCCATGTCGTCTTCTTCCTGGGTGAGGAGCCGCAGGAAGAGATGGTTCGCGGTCTTGGCAGCATGGTCGAGCACCACCCGCTGTTCCCCGAAGGCGTCAACGTCGGCTTCGCCCAGGTCCTGGCCCCGGACCGCATCCGCCTGCGCGTCTGGGAACGCGGCGCCGGCCTGACCCGCGCCTGCGGCACCGGCGCCTGCGCCGCCCTGGTCGCCGCCGCCCGCCGGGGCCTGTCGTCCCGCAAGGCGACCATGGTCCTCGACGGCGGCGAACTGACCATCGACTGGCGCGAGTCCGACGACCACGTGATCATGACCGGCCCCGTCGAGATCGAATTCACCGGCCGCCTTCCTGACGGGGTGACGGCGTGAAACGCCTCGCCTCCGCGCTGATGGGCGTCTTGTCCGCAGGCTTGTTGCTTACCGGCTGCAACCTGCCCTACGGGCCGACGGTCTACACCTTCGCGAGCAGTTCAATGTTGCCGACGATCGGTGAGGGCGATCTGGTCCTTGCCCCGTCAAGGCCCTGCCGGGGCAAGGCCCCCGAGCGAGGCGATGTCGTCGCCTTCCACGCGCCAGAATATGTCGGCGGACAGCCGTCCTGGGCCAGGCCGGTGATGCGGATTCAGAGGGTCGTGGCGGGACCTGGCGATCGGGTGGCCATGAAAGATGGGCGTCTGGTGCTCAATGGCGTTCCGGTAAGGACGCATCGGAAGGGATTGTATCAACCTGAGTCGGGGCCGCCGGTCGACATCGTCTACGAGACCCTCGCTCCGGGTCGTCGTTACGCGACGCTCGCCGGCCAGTCGGTCGGCCCTATGAACAATCTGGCGGAGGTCACCATACCTGCCGGACATTGGTTCATCCTTGGCGACAATCGCGACAACGCCCTCGACTCCCGAGTTTTCGGGCCGGTTCCCCAGGCCGGCGTCTGCGGCGTGGCGAGCAAAATCCTCCGTTCAAAGGACCCCGCGCGATCGGGACAGGACCTATGACCCATCCCGCGATCCAGCCCGGCCACACCGCTGTCATCACCGGCTCGGCGGACGGCATCGGCCTGGCCGCCGCGCGTCGCTATCTGGCCCTCGGGCTGAACGTGGTCATGGCGGACGTCAATGCTGACAAGCTGAACGCCGCCTCAGCCGGCCTGGACGGCGGTGACCGGGTCATGGCCGTGGTCACCGATGTCTCCGACCCCGCCGCTGTCATCGCCCTGCGTGATGCGGCGATCGCCCGCTTCGGTCCGGTCCATATCCTGATGAACAACGCCGGCGTCGGTGGCGGCGGCTCGGCCATTGAACGGCCAGGCCACTGGCGGCGCCTGCTCGAGGTCAATCTGTTCGGCGTCATCAATGGCGTTCAGGCCTTCGGCCAGACGATGATCGACCAGGGCCTGCCCGGCCTGATCATCAACACCGGCTCCAAACAGGGCATCACCACCCCGCCCGGCGACACCGCCTACAATGTCTCCAAGGCCGGGGTGAAGGTCCTGACCGAAGGGCTGCAGCACAGCCTGCGCAACACGGCCGGCTGTCAGGTCAGCGCCCATCTTCTGGTCCCCGGCTACACCTTCACCGGCATGACTGCCCGTGGCGGCGCGACCGAAAAGCCGCCCGCCGCCTGGACGCCCGATCAGGTGGTCGACTTCATGCTGGTCAGCATCACGGCGGGCGACTTCTACATTCTCTGCCCGGACAACGATGTTGATCGCGCGACCGACGCGGCCCGCATCCGCTGGGCGGCCGAAGATGTCGCGGCGGGACGTCCTCCCCTCAGCCGCTGGCACCCGGATCATCAGGCTGCGTTCGAGGCCTATATGGGCGAGCGTCGCAAGCTGGACGCCAACTGGCTGGCCCGGTTCAACGATCGGGTCGCGGCCGGACTGGACCCCGAACAGGACGATCCTCCAACCTACGGTAACGGTCTGCTCACCGGCCTGTTGATCGGATCAGTCTTTTGACCGAAGCCGTCCTCGCCGAGCCGACTGAGGCCGCCACCGACGCCGGAGCGCGGGTGGTCACCTTCGGCTGCCGTCTCAACGCCTATGAGTCCGAGCAGATCCGCGCCCGGGCCGAGGCCGACGGGGTGGGCGACACCATTGTCTTCAACACCTGCGCGGTGACCGGCGAGGCGGTGCGTCAGGCCCGTCAGGCCATCCGCAAGGCCCGCCGGGAAAACCCCGACACCCGCATCGTCGTCACCGGCTGCGCGGCCCAGATTGATCCGGAGGCTTTCGCCGCCATGGGCGAGGTCGATCTGGTGCTCGGCAACGCCGAGAAGGCCGCCCCCGGCGCCCTGCTGCCCCAGCCTGAAAAGGGTAGGGTGCGGGTCAACGACATCATGAGCGTGCGGGAAACCGCCGCCCACCTGTCCGACGGCCTGAAGGACCGGGCCCGGGCCTATGTCGAGATCCAGAACGGCTGCGACCACCGCTGCACCTTCTGCATCATCCCCTACGGCCGGGGAAACAGCCGCTCGGCCCCCGCCGGAGAGATCGTGACACGTATCGGCCGGCTGGCCGCCGAGGGCTGGAACGAGGTGGTGCTGACCGGCGTCGACCTGACCAGCTGGGGCGCCGATCTGCCCGGCAATCCGACGCTCGGCCAACTTGTCGCCCGCATCCTCAAGCTTGTGCCCGGCCTGCCGCGCCTGCGCCTGTCCTCCATCGACGCCGCCGAGATTGACCCGGACCTGATGCGGGTGCTGGCGACCGAGACCCGGCTGGTTCCCTATCTGCATCTGTCGCTCCAGGCCGGGGACGACCTGATCCTCAAGCGGATGAAGCGCCGCCACCTGCGGGCTGACGCCCTGAAACTGGTCGCCGACGTCCGGGCCGTTCGTCCTGACGTCGCCTTCGGCTGCGACCTGATCGCCGGCTTCCCGACCGAGACCGAGGAGGCCTTCGAAAACACCGTCCGCCTCGTCGAGGAGGCGGGCCTGGCCTACCTGCACGTCTTCCCCTACAGCCCGCGCCCCGGCACGCCGGCCGCCCGCATGCCGCCGGTCGCCCGCGCCGTGGTCAAGGACCGCGCCGCCCGCCTGCGCGCCGCCGGCGCCGCGGCGCTCGCCCGCCATCTGGACCGCCAGATCGGCCGGGTCGTGGAAGGCCTCGTCGAACGCCCCGGCTTCGCCCGCGCCCCTGACTTCACCGAGATCGTCTTTGAAGGCGAGGCCGAGCCTGGCTCTCTGGTCCCCATCCACATCACCGCCCACGACGGAAGCCGCGCCCTGGGCCGGCTGCAGTAGCGGGGACAGGTACGCCGTCCCGCCACCGCGTCGGAACGTCCACGACAGGTCCCCGGCGAACCTGTCCCCGTTCCCCCAAACCGTCATGCTGAGTAGCGATCCTTCAGGATCGCGTGTCGAAGCACGCAAACCCGAAGCCACCGCCCCAACACCTCTGCGTCCTTCGACACGCCCTGACGGGCTACTCAGGAGGACGACCTATGGGCGGCATTCCCAAACCGTCATGCTGAGTAGCGATCCTTCGGATCGCGTGTCGAAGCACGCAAACCCGGTCCCGCTGTCCCCGTTCGCCCCCCTACTTCCCATTGAACTCCGGCAACCGCAGATCCCACCGGATCGCCGCCCCGCGCAGGGCAAACGCGCAGCCGGAGCCCAGAATACCCGCCAGGATGCGGTCCACACCCAGGCCCGCCAGCACGACAAACACCGTCGCCCCGAGGATCGTTGCGCTGACATAGATCTCCCGCTGCAGCAGGATCGACGGCTCCCCGGCCACCACATCCCGCAGCACCCCGCCAAAGGTCGCCGTCATCATCCCCATGACCACCGCGGAGATCGGATGCACGCCGAGCGACAAAGCCTTGGCCGCGCCGACCACCGCATAGGCGGCCATGCCGACCGCATCCAGCCAGAGGAGGGCGGTCATCCGCCAGGTCGATTTGCCGACGATCCAGACCGTCACCGCCGCGGCGAGGCAGGTCAGCAGATAGCCGGGCCGGTTGATCCAGAACACCGGCGCATCGATCAACAGGTCGCGCAGGGTCCCCCCGCCGATGCCGGTCATGGCCGCGAAGAACATGAAGGTGACGATGTCATGCTTGCGCCGCGCCGCCGCCAGCGCTCCGGTCGCCCCGAACACGGCCACGGCGGCATAGTCGAACAGCAGAAACGCGGTTTCGAGGTTGGGCATCGGGGCTTCGGCGGCCTTTCGCGCGGTCCGTCTGGGTCTGCCATCTCTCGTGACAGCAGCCGGCCTCTGCTGCAAGTTACCCTCATGGGCGAGGTGATTGACCTGCGGGTCCGCAAATGGGCCGGGAAGCTGGCGGTGCTGCTGGGGCGACCCGGCGAGCCCGAGGCGTTCGAGGATCGCACCCTGATCGCCATCATCGACAACAACACCGACGAGGACATCACCGACATGCTGTCCCTGCCCCTGCCGCGCAAGGGCGATTGATCGGCGGTATAATGGCCGGCGCTTCGTTGATCGGCCGGGGGAAGGTTCCGCAACCGATCGACTTACCTTCGGCTCATGCGCGGTGAACCCGCGGCTCATCGGTGATCTACCAACGGCTTATGCGCAGCTTACCTGCGGCTCACCTGTGATTTGGCCTAACCAACGGAAACAACAGTGAAAACCCTGTCTGAACCCCGACTTTCACCTGAATCGCGTGACGACGCGCCCGCCAACCGCTAGACCGCGATCCATGGCTGAACAGAAACAAGGCTGGTTCCAGCGCCTGACCAGCGGGTTGACCCGCTCCTCCCAGGCGATGACCGAACAGGTGGCGGAGATCTTCCGCAAGCCCCTCGACCAGGAGCAGCTCGACGCCCTGGAAGAGATGCTCATCGAGGCCGACCTCGGCCCGCACGCCGCCGGCCGCATCACCCGCGCCTTCTCCGACGCCAAGTTCGGCAAGTCGGTCTCCGATCAGGAGGTCAAGGAAGCCCTGGCCGATCTGGTCGGCAAGGAACTGCAGGGCCGTCAGGGTCTGTTCGATCCTCTGTCCGGGCCCAAGCCCTATGTCGTGCTGTTCATCGGCGTCAACGGCTCGGGCAAGACCACCACGCTCGGCAAGATCGCCGCCGACCTGACCGCCAAGGGCGCGAAGGTCCTCGTCGTCGCCGGCGACACCTTCCGCGCCGCCGCCGTCGAGCAGCTCGGCGTCTGGGCCGACCGCGCCGGCGCCGACTTCATGTCCCGCCCCACTGGCGCCGACGCCGCCGGCCTGGCCTTCGACGCCGTCGAACGCGCCAAGGCCGAGGGCTACGACGTGGTCCTGTTCGACACCGCCGGCCGGCTGCAGAACAAGCAGGGGCTGATGGACGAACTGCTCAAGGTCATCCGCGTCCTGAAGAAGGTCGATCCGGACGCCCCGCACGAGACCCTGCTGGTCCTCGACGCCACCGTCGGCCGCAACGCCCTCAGCCAGGAGAACCTGTTCGGCAACCAGATCGGCGTCTCCGGCATCGTCATGACCAAGCTCGACGGCACCGCTCGCGGCGGCGTTCTGGTCCCCGTCGCCCAGGCCTCCGACTCCCCGATCAAGCTGATCGGCGTGGGCGAGGGGATCGACGACCTGCAACCCTTTGACGCCCGCGCCTTCTCCCGCTCGCTGGTCGGTCTGGAAGACTAGGATTTCCCATGGCTGAACTCTCACCCAAGACCCGGTCCTGGATCCGCGCCGCCGTCGACTACGGCGGCCTCGTCGCCTTCCTCGCCGGCTTCCTGATCACCCGCAACGTCGTCCAGGCCACCTGGTGGCTGGTCGCCGGGTCCGCGGCGGCGCTGGCGCTGGGCTTCATCGCCGAGCGCCGGGTGGCCCCCATGCCCCTGATCGCCGGCGGGGCGGCCCTGATCTTCGGCGCCCTGACCCTGGTGTTCAAGGATCCCAGCTTCATCAAGATGAAGCCCACGGTGATGAACCTGGCCTTCGCCGCCGCCCTGCTGATCGGCCTGCTGCTGGGCAAGAACCCGCTGAAGATGCTGATGGGTGAGGCGCTGGTCATGAGCCGGGCGGTCTGGCGCACCTTCACCCTCCGCTACGGCCTGTTCTTCCTGACCCTGGCCATCGTCAACGAGGTCGTCTGGCGCACCCAGCCCGATGGTGTCTGGGTCCTGTTCCGCTTCCCGGGCCTGCTGCTGATCACCCTGGCCTTCTCCCTGACCCAGACCCCGCTGATCATGCGCGGCATGAAGGAAGCCGAGGCTGAAGGCGGCCCGCATGTCGAGCCGGAAGACGTCAAGCCGCCCCATCTGGTGGAATGATCTGTCGTCAAACAGACGCAGACCCACACTAAGGTCCGCCCTCGGTTGAATAGCGACCTGTGACGGTCGAGCCGGAGGGGATCATGGCTAAGGACAAGGCGATCAAACCGGCTGAGGCGTCGGTCGGACATCTGCTGCATCGGGCCTCCCAGAGGGCCCTCGATCTCTACGCCGCAGAGGCCGGCCCCGGAGCCGTCACCCAGCGCCAGCACGCCGTCCTGGCCGCCGTCGCCGAGCGGGAAGGGGCCGCCCAGGCCGATCTGGTCGCCGCCACCGGCATCGACCGCTCGACCCTGGCCGACATGGTCGCCCGGATGATCGACAAGGGCCTGCTGGCCCGCGAGCGCTCCGCCCTCGACGCCCGCGCCAACTCGGTCCGTCTGACTGAAGAGGGCCGTGCGGCGCTCGAGGCCATCGCGCCAAAGACCGCCGCCGCCGACGCCGCCCTGATGGCCCTGCTCCCCAAGGGCCGCCGCGACGCCTTGCTGGAATCTCTGCAGATCCTGGCCTCAGGCGAGCCCGCCGCGCCCAAGGTCAAGGCCCCCAAGGCGGCAAAGCCGGCCAAGGCGCCCAAGGCTGAGAAGAAGAAGAAAAAGAAGGACAAGGCCGCCAAGGCAGCCTGATATTCCGGCCGTCGCTCCGCTGGAGGGACGGCCTACAGGGTCCTAGTGAACCGTGGCGCTGATCGGCTGGGCCCGCGACTGGGCCGAGATCAGGCTCGGCCAGAAGACCGAGGTCTCCGGCATCTCTCCGTCCGCCTCGCCGCGGGCGCGGACCGGCGGGAACAATTGGTGGACCGCGGCGCCCAGGGCCTCAGCCCGCTCGGAGACTTCCTCCGGCGTCACCAGCAGACCCATCCGGCCCGCGGCGGCGCCGAGGTCGCGGCGGGAGGTCAGGACGGCGATGAACGGCGAGGCGATCAGCGGCAGGATGATCGGGGCGAACCAGATCGTCAGGTGCGGGGCCAGGGTCAGGACCGAGGCGAACAGCAGGCCGGTGTTGATCTCCCAGCGGTGGGCGCGGAAAGCGTCCGGCCAGCTCAGCGTCTCGCCGTCCCGCACCTGGGCGGTCCAGCCGGCGTCCTTGCCCGAGAGGATCTCGATGACGATGCGGGTGTGGCCGACCATCATCACCGGGGCCATCACCGCCGAATAGGCGGTCTCGAAGGCTGCGCTCTTGAGGATGGCCAGACGGCCGCCGAAGGCCTTGACCTCGTCAGGACGGCTGAGGGTCAGGATCAGGCCAAGCACCTTGGGGCCGATCAGCATGACCACGGTCAGCAGGGAGGCCCAGATGATGGGGTCGTACTTCACCGGCGCCAGCAGACGCCAGAAGTCGGGACGGGTCAGGGTGATCTGGGCCTGGATCGCCAGGCCGGTCATCAGCGACAACATCCAGATGGGGGAGACCAGATAGCAGAGGCAGCCGAAGAACAGCTGCAGGCGGCTGATCGGATGCAGGCCCGGCGCGAAGATCAGGCGCAGGTGCTGCAGGTTGCCCTGGGCCCAGCGACGGTCGCGCTTCATGAACTCGAGCATCGAGGGCGGGGTCTCTTCGGTCGAGCCGTCGAGAACCGGCGTCACATGCACGGCCCAGCCGCCACGGCGCATCAGGGCCGCTTCAACCACGTCGTGGCTGAGGATGTGGCCGCCGAAGGGCTTGGGACCGGTCAGGACAGGCAGGCCCGAGCACTGGGCGAAGGCCTTCACGCGGATAATGGCGTTGTGGCCCCAGTAGCTGCTCTCGGCGCCGGTCCACCAGGCGAGCCCGGCGGAGGCGACCTTGCCGAACATGCGGACGCTGAACTGCTGGGCGCGGGCATAGAGGGTCTCGGCGCCGATGATCACCGGGGTGGTCTGCAGGAGGCCGACGCCGGGGTGGCGTTCCATCGCGTCGACCAGCTTCACCACCGTCTCGCCGGACATCACGCTGTCGGCGTCGAGGATGATCATATGCTCGTAGGCGCCGCCGAAACGGGTCACCCAGTCAGCAATGTTGCCGGCCTTGCGCTCGGTGTTCTTCGGCCGGCGGCGGTAGAAGGTGCGGCAGCGGCTGCGGGCGCGCAGAGACGAGAACTGCACCCGCTCCTGGGCGGCGACGGCTTCATTGGTGGTGTCGCTGAGCACGAACAGGTCGAACCAGTGGGCGACGCCCAGACCGGCCAGCGACCGCTCGACGCGGGCCAGACGAGCCAGAACGGCGGCCGGGTCTTCGTTGTAGAGCGGCATCAGCAGGGCGGTGCGCACCCGGGGCGTCGGCGGAATGGCCGGGAAGTCGAAGATGTCTTCCTGGCCCTTCTTCAGCACGATGAAGCCGGCGACAGCGCTGCAGAACCAGGTCGAGATCGCGCCGACCAGCACCACGAACAGCCCGAGAGCCAGGACCTCAAACGGGGTGAAGCCGTCGCGCATGTAGAGCTGGAAGGGCGTCAGGGCGATGACGAAGGTCAGCAGCCAGCTGGTCGCGAACAGGATCAGACGGCGACGGGCGATATTGGCCGGAGAGGTCGAGGGTTGCGCACCCAGGACAGGGGCGCCGGCGCCGAGCGACTGGCGCGGCATGTCCATCGGGCTTTCGGTAGGCAGCCAGGGCTCGCCCAGCGGCGCATAGCCGTAGGCATGGTCCTGATCCTGGTCATACCGCCGCGCCAGATTGCTCGTGCCATCCATGGGAACCGCCGTGGTGTTTGTAAGATCGCCCACGCTGTCTGCGAGACGCGCCCGAACGTTGTCGCAGTGGCTGCGACTCCCTCCGGCTTGGTAACGTGTCTATCACGGATACGTTATGTTGCGCCGCGAAGGAAGACCCAAAATCGCCTTCGGGGGGACTGGCGCCCTAAATTTCGCCGTTCAGGGAACGCACTGACCCCAAACGGGCGGCCGGGGCGTTAACTATCCCACGCAGCCAATTGCTCTTGCGCCAGACGATAGAGTCGACGCTCGAGAATCCAGGCGGCGATTCCCGTCCATCCGACAAGAACGATGGCGAAGCCGCGTTCCCACCATCCCACATTGGCCGGGTTGACGATACCGACCAGCACCCGGTGATTGGTAATCAGGGCCAGGGCGGCCATGAGGATACAGACGCCGACCAGAAACAGCCGCAGTCCGTTCATCTGCGGCACCCCGCTCAGGCCCCAGATCAGGAACAGGGGCGCGAGGATGATGCCCAGACCCAGATTGACGAACAGGTGGATGGGGTTGGGCCAGACGAACAGACTGGAGATCACCAGGCCAATTCCGGCCAGCACAAAGCACAGGATAATGAGGCCGGCGGCGGCTCGTGATCCGCCGAGCGCGGCGACCGCCAGCCCGAACCCGACCCCGGCGACGCCAGCGGCTATGCCGCTGACCAGAACGCCGAGATTGAAGATCAGGGGATATCTGGCGGTCGCTCCACCCAGTTCGCTCAGGAACTGGGTGGCGTTGTTGAAACCGGGATAGGCCAGGGCGGCGATCAGAACCGAGACGAAGGCGAGGATCGGCGCGGCTACGCCGATCGCCAGGAGAATGCGCCGTCGACGGAATCGGTGTCCCGGCGCGAACTGGTCGGCGAGGTCCTTGAAGATCATCGGCGCGCGGGCTCCGGGGCCGGCGGCGCGGCCTTGGGCAAGGGCTTCAGGCCCCACAGGGGGCGGATGATGTTGATCCGGCGCACGACCTCATAGACGGCAAGACTCCCGCCGAGGGTGACGGTGACCAGAACAGGGGCTTCGATCCAGGCCGGAAGATGATGCGGCAGCAGCAGATACAGCGTCACCACGGTGATCGTCTGGTGGGCCAGATAGCAGGGGAAGATAGCGTCGTTGAGATAGCGCCTGGCCGGGCCGTCGGCGCCGCGCAGATGGCGACTGGCGAATCCCAGGGCTGCGGCAATGGTCATCCATTGATTGAAGGCAAAGACGCTGTTGCGCAACGAGGCGCCGGCCAGATCGGTCCGATGCAGGCCGTAAAGGATCATCAGAACCACGACGGAGATCGCCGCCAGGGGCGCTGCAACCCAGCGAAGCCGCTCAAGTTCGGACCAAAAGCCGGCGCGGCGCACCATCAGGAATCCGAACAGGAAAACGCCCAGCGAGAGGGCGTGGTTATACCAGTCGCTCTCCAGCCGATTGGTCAGACCAAACCACGGGTAGAGCAGCTGGCGAATGACCGCGAGATAGAGGATCGGCAGGACCAGCAGTCGCCAGCCGGTCAAGGTCTTCTCCAGCCAGGTCTCAGCCACCGCGATCCACGTCGGCCGGAAGAGCAGGCCGATGGCGAACAGGCTGTAGACGGCGATATAGAGAACAAACCACAGGTGATTGATCGGAATGCCCGCCGCGAATCCGGCGGGGCTGAATTCCTGGAGCCACCAGGCTGCAAGGCCGCCGTGGAAATCATACTTGGCCATGGCTTCAACCCAGGCCTGGGGCGGGATCAACACCAGCACCCCGAAGATGAAGGGCGGCGCCAGACGCTGGAACCGCTGCTTGAGCACCTCTCCGGCCGAATACTTGCCACCCATCAGACGGAGCGCTGCGCCGGAGACCAGAAACAGCAGGGTCAGCCGCCAGGGCGAGGTCAGCAGGATGACCTTTTCCATGAAGGCGAAGCGATGGGCGCTGTTCAGGTGCCAGTCCCACGGCGTGTAGGCCAGACCCACGTGATAGAGGATCAGCAAGGCCAGGGCGACGATGCGCAGCCAGTCCAGATCGGCCCGGCGGCCAGTCGAGGGGAGGGGGGCGGTCACCCGGCTCCTATGATGGCTCCGGACGAGATTGTCCACGCCTCCTCGATTGACCGTCAGATTACGCCTGTTGCGCCGCCTGGACCCGCCGCGCCTCGGGGCCGCGGGCCGTCAGCCAGTACATCACCGGGGTCGCGATCCGCGACAGCAGGGTTGAGCTGACGAGGCCGCCAATCATGGCGATGGCCAGCGGCGAATAGAGACCCGACCGTTCCAGCGCCAGAGGCAGGAGGCCGCCTATAGCGGTGACTGAAGTGAGCAGGACGGGCAGGAATCTTACCTCGCCCGCCCGTTCGATCGCCGCCTTCAGGGGGACTCCGTCGCGACGCAGCTGCTCTGTGAAGTCGACCAGCAGAATGGAGTTTTTGACCTCGATTCCGATCAGGGCGATGATCCCGATGGTTGCCGTGAAGGACAGGGAGTTTCCTGTCAGCCACAGGGCCGCAACGGCGCCGAACAGGCCGAGGGGAATGATCCCGGCCACGACCAGCGCGGTGGTGAACCTGCCGAACTCGAGCACCAGAACCGCCAGAATGCCGAAGACGGCGATAAGGATAGCCGCCCCCAGGCCAGAGAAGCTGTCGGACTGAGCTTCGGCCTGGCCTCCGAAAGACAGCCGGTAGCCCGGTGGCAGGGAGAGGGTCTTCATCCGCTCGGCGGCGGCGTCGGTGACCCCCGAGGTCAGGTAGCCGGTCTGCACATAGGCGGTGACCGTGGCGGTGCGTTCCCGGTCAAACCGGTCAATCCGCGCCGGGCTGACCCTTGGAGTAAGCTTGGCGATCGCCGCCAGAGGGGCGGATTCGCCACCGGCCGTCGGAACGTAGATGTCGCCCAGTGCTGACAGGTCGTTGCGGCTTGAGCCATCGACCTTGGCCATTGGCAGCCGGACCTTGACGGCATAGTCGTCGCCGTCCCGATCACGGAACCGCGCGGCTTCCTCACCAGACAGAGCCAGACGCACCGTGCGCCGGGCCGCTCCCGCAGGAATGCCCAGGGTCGCGGCCTTGGCGTCATCCAGACCGAGGTCCAGATCGGTGCGGTCGAGCCTCAGGGGATTGTCGACGTCCCGCGCCCCGGGCGTCGCCCTCAGAATGGCTTCGACCTTGCCGGCGGCGGCCTTGAGCACGCCCAGATCAGCGCCGGTCAGTCGAATGGCGATCGGCGCCTCGATCGGCGGGCCGTTCTCGAAGACGACCAGGGTGACCCTGGCGCCGGGATAGAGGGCGAAGCGGGCCCTCAGTCGCTCAAGCACCGCCTCGCTTCGACCCGGTTCCCAGGCCTTCAGCGAGGCATGAATTTCGGCGAAGTTACTCCGGCTCTCACGTTGCTGCTGATTGTAGAAAATCTGCGGGTTGCCGCGTCCGAGGTTTGACGAATACCAGATGATGGATTTTTCGGCCGCCAACTGGCTTTCAACATAGCGGAGCGCGCGGTCCGTCCGGGCCAGCGCCGTGCCGTCGGGCGTTTCTATGCGAACCAGGAACTGGGGCGTTTCGGCCGGTGGAAACAGGCTTGAGCCAATGGCCTTCAACATCGGCAGGGACGTCAGGCAGATGGCGAGAATGATGGCCAGCGTCAGCCATGGCCGGTCCAGGCCCCGGTTCAGGATCGGGCCATACAGACGATGAATGCCCGTGTTGATCGCCCGAAGCAGGACGTTGCCCTCGGGACTCTCGTGGCGGCTCAACAGACGGCTCGACAGGAAGGGAATGATCGTCAGGGCGACAAACAGCGACGCCGCCACCGTGCACAGCACCGCAACCGGGAGGGACTTGATGTAGGCCCCGGCGCCGCCGGGGAGGGCCATCAGGGGAAGGAACGACAACATCAGCGCCGCTGTACAGCCCAGCACCGCAAGGGTGATCTGGCGGGTTCCGTTTATCGCCGCCGTTACCCGGTCCTCGCCCTCGCGCATCCGGCGGGCGATGTTCTCCACGACGACAATGGAGTCATCGACAAGCAGGCCCAGCGCCAGAACAAATCCGGCGATTGACAGCTGGTTCAGGGTGAAACCAAAGGCCTGCAGCATCGCCAGGCCGATAAGCAGCGACAGCGGAATGGAGACCATCACCACCAGTCCGGCCCTGGGACCGAGCGGCAGGAGGGTGATCAGCACAAGGCCCAGAGCGATCCCGAAGTCGCGAAACAGCGCGCCCAGCCGGTGTCGGACATTGTCGTCCTGAAAAAACGCCCGCTGAAGTTTGACCCCGGCGGGCAGGACCTTCTCGAAGTCATCGAGCGCGGCCCGCAGACCCTTTGTGATCTGCCCAACGTCCTCTCCATCCTTCTGGGTGACCGTGATGAAGAGGGCTCTCTGGCCCTTGAACCGGGTCAGATGGGTCGGCTCGTCCTGCGCCCATTGGACATCGGCCACGTCACTGACGCGGACAACCTGACCGCCTTCCGATCGGACCGGCACGTCGCCCACCGCCGAGAGACTGTTGAAGGCCCCGCCGGATTTGACGTTGAACCGGCGATCACCCGCCTGGACCGCTCCGACCGGAGCCTCGGCGCCGGCGGATCTGAGGGCATCGGTCACCGCTGTCGCCGGCAGATGGAGGGCCGACAGCCGAGCCAGATCAAGAGAGACGCGAACCTCGGACGACGGCGCGCCCCAATACCGCGCCTGCCGGACACCGGGCGTCCGGGCCAGACGCTCCCGGAGACGGTCTGCTGTCTTCTCGAGGCGCCTCATGGGCAGGGTGTCGCTGGTCAGGGCGACCTGGGCGATTGCAACTTCCGTGGTTCTGGCGCGCCGAACTTCCAGCCGGGCCAGGCCCTGCGGCAGGGTCCCGCGAATGGCGTTCACCTCGCGCACGACCTCGTCGTATTTTCGCTCGGGATCGACGTCCCAGCTGAACTCGACGGTGATCACCGCCGCGCCGTCCTGACTGGAGGATTCGATCTTGGTCACCGAATCCAGGCCGTCGAGCACCTCCTCGATCGGATCGGCGACCAGTTGCTCTATCTCCGAAGGCTCGGCGCCCGGCAGGACGGCCTGAACCACGACGATCGGCAACGGGAAATGCGGGTCCTCGGAGCGGGGCGTTGTCAGAAGCGCGCTGAGTCCCAGCATGATCAGCAGCGCAAAGGCGACCAGGGTGAACTGCCACCGTCGGACGGCGAACTCGGCGACATTGAAGCTCATCGAACGGACCGCGCCAGGGCCTCTGCGTCGGTCACCCGGACCGTCTGGCCGTCAGATACAAACCCGGCGCCGGCGGTGATGACCTGGGTTCCGGGATCCAGGCCGCGGATCAGGGCGAGGTCGCCTTCAAAGCCGCCGAACCCGACCGCCACGCGGCGGGCCTTGTCGCCATCCATCCTGAAGACAAAGGCGCGTTCGCCGCTGGCCTCGAGAATGGCTTCCGCAGGAACCCGGAGAAAATCCGATCCGCTGTTGGACGAGGTGAAGGAGGCCTGGCCGACAAGACCGCTCCGCAAGGCGGGATTGGACGGCAGTTCAACCTCAACCTCGACAGTCCCGGTTCGGGCGTCAGCGGCCTGGCCGAGTTTCACGACCCGGCCGGTCAGGACCTGTCCTGGCAGGGCGTCAAAGCGAACGCTGACGGGCTGACCAGGGGCGATCCGGCCCAGATCGCGATCGGCCAGCGAGGCCCGCAAGACAAGAGGGCTGTTGAGATCGGCGACCTTGAGGACAGACTGGCCCGGCTGAACGACCTCGCCACGTTGCGCCAGTCGTTCGAGAACCACCCCGCCGGCGGGAGAGGACAATCGCGACCATCGGCGGTCGAAATCGGCGCTGTCCATCGCCGCCTGAGCCGCCTTCACGGCGCTGCGACGATCATCAATGCGTTGCTGGCTGATATAGCCGCGGTCGTAGAGTTGCTGGTCCCGCTTGAGATCGCGTTTGACCTTTTCCAGCTCGGCGCCGGCCTGGGCGGAGCGGGCGTTGACGGCGGAAGGATCAATCGTCGCCAGAAGCTGGCCCGCCGAAATGCTGTCGCCCGCGTCCACGCGAAGATCCGTGATGACGCCTGAAATGCGGAAGGACAGGACAATTTCCCGGCGGCGTTCCAGGCGACCGCTGGCGGTCAGCCCGCCACCCCTCGGAGCTTCGACAGCAGCCGTCTCGACTGCGGCTGGCGGCGGAGCGGCGGGCTTCTCGTCCTTTGCCCCACAGCCGACAAGAAGCAGGCTTGCCGCGATGATCAGTTGAGGCTTCATGACGACACACACAAAGTTATCGATCGGTGATAAGTTATCAGCGATCAATTATCATGGCTTGTCAAGCGGGCGGGGGAGCGCACACTGGCGCGATGAAGGCTTCGATCATTCGTTCGCCGCGCAAGCGGAAGGGACACGGCGCGGAACGGCGGCAGGAGATTCTCGACGCCGCGCTCCGGTTGTTCAGCAAGCTGGGCATCCATGCGGTCTCAACCCGTGAAATCGCTGCAGCGGCCGGCATCTCGCAGCCCGCGCTCTATGCCTATTTCGAGACGCGTGACGAGATCGCGGCTGTGCTGTGTGAGCAGGCCTTTGCCGAGCTTCGGGGGCGAATCAAGGTCGCCGCCGGAGAGGGGCAGCCGGATTGGGGGACCTTTGACCGAGTGTGCCGGGTCTACATCAATTTTGGGCTGGAGCAGCCGGATGCCTATCGCGTGGGTTTCATGATCGAGAAGGCGGGCGCCGGGGAAGCCCTCGATGACGCCGGGCATCGGTCGCTGATGGCCGGAGTGGAGGCCTTCTCCTGCTTTCGCGAGCAGGTAAGCCGCTTTGTGGAAGCCGGCATGCTGATCGATACGGAGGCCGAGCGCGTGACCCAGACAGTCTGGGCCGCGCTCCATGGACTGGTGTCGCTGATGATCGCCCGACCGCAGTTTCCCTGGGTGGCGCGAGACAGTCTGATCGAGGCCCATATTGCGCTCATCCAGCGCGGTGTCCGGCGAGACGGAAGTGAGTAGACGGGGAGAGTAGACGGGACCGGCCAGAAGACGGGGGGGAATCGGCCGGCCCCGCCTTTGCGGAGCTCGTGAGCAGTTACGCGCTCTCTCGGAGGCGAGGAAAGCTCCGCAAAAACGAAGACCTGTGCAGCTGGATCACCCACGGGTCTCCCCTCGACCAACAGCTACGGTCATCGGCTGCAAACAGATGCGGCGTCGACAAAATGATCCTGCGAACTCATTGTCCGGCGAAGATGACATCCAATCTGCGGCGTCCGCCGTAGCTGGCAGCATGAGTTATTCAGCGTCCCCATCGGCCTCTGATCGTCGCTCCCGAGTGTTGGGTTCAGTGGTCATCGAGTCAGATGGGGTCGGGAACCGGATGCGGGGGATCGCCATGACCACTGACCTTGAGCGAGAGAGGCTACGCAAGACGATGGTCGGCGTAGCCAGGCAGGACCGGATCGCCATGGGCGATCTCTATCGCGCAACCTCGGGCAAACTATACGCCGTGTGTCTGCGGGTGCTGCGCGACGAGGGAGAAGCCGAAGAGGTCTTGCAGGAAGTCTACCTCACGGTCTGGAACAAGGCGGGGAGCTACGATCCCGGCAAGGCCAGCCCGATCGCCTGGCTCTCGGCGATCGCCAGGAACCGGGCCATCGACAGGCTGAGGTCCTCGGGATCGAGGATGGTTCGCGGCAGCGCCTCGATCGATACAGTGATGGATGCGCCTGATCCGTCCCCGGACGCGGAGGCCCAACTTGGCCAGTCAGAAGACAGTCAGCGCCTCAACGCCTGCCTGAAGGGCATCAATCCTGAACATGCAGCCCTGATCCGCAGGGCCTTCTTCGGCGGGCTGAGCTACAGCGATCTTGCGGAAGCGGCGGGCAAGCCGCTCGGCACGGTCAAGACCTGGATCCGCAAGGGTCTGATGAATTTGAAGGTTTGTCTCGAATCATGACCTCGCCAAACGCTCATCCCCAGGATCTTCGCGCCGCCGAGCTTGCTCTGGGCGTGCTCGAGGGCTCCCCCTTGGCCGAGGCCCGGGCCCTGACCCGCTCCGATCCCGATTTCGCCGAGGCGGTAGAGACCTGGGAACTTCGGCTCGCCGCACTGACAGAGGCGGTGGAGCCGATCGCGCCGCCTGACAGGGTCTGGCCCCTGATCCGCGCCCGGCTCGTGCGGGAGGCCGCCAATGACAATTTCTGGCAGAGTATCGACGTCTGGCGCGGCCTGACGGCGGCTTCGGTGGCGGTCGCCGCGGCCTGCCTCGGCATCCTGCTGGCCCCGCATCAGATGCCGACCCCGACAACGCCGCCGGCTGTCGTCGCCTCGGCGGCCTCGCCCTATGTCGCGCTTGTCTCGGCCCCCGACGGCGGACCGTCGCTGGCGGCCGTTACGGTCGACGCCTCGCTGAGGCGGATTGTGGTCACGCCGGTGGCGCTGACCGAGGAGCAGGCCCGGTCGCTGGAACTCTGGGTCGTTCCCGCCGATGGAACCGCGCCCCGATCCCTTGGCCTGTTGAAGGCCGGCGGGCCGACGGTGATTTCCGACATCGTTCTGCCGGTCGACGCCACCGGCGCCGCTCTGGCCATTTCCCGCGAGCCAGAGGGCGGTTCGCCGACCGGCGCCCCCACCGGTCCGATCCTTGGCGTCGGAGCTCTGACGAAGAGCTGAGGCCGGTTCCAAGCTGCTGGTGGTCGCGCGTTTGATCCGACGACCGGATCCCACCAATCGGAACGCGGCCTAACGTCCCAGCCGCCGGCGCTTCACGCTCGTGTCGCCGGCGGGAAGGCTTATCAGGTCGCGGTCCCGGGCGATCCACAGGGGGCCCGGGAACAGGCTGCGCGCCTTGCCCAGGAAGGGAACCTCCAGTCCCCGAAGGGGCAGGGGCGGAACGATGTGGGTCAACAGAACCGCCTTGACCTTTGCGGTCCTGGCTTCCTTCGCCACGTCTTCGGGGCTGGCGTGATAGTTGATGATGTCGCTGAAGATCTTGGCGCGGTTGGGCTGCCCGGACTTCGCCGCCGCCGCCTGCATCCGGCGGACCAGGGCAGGGGACAGGGCGTCGTGAACCAGCAGGTCGGCGCCGCGGGCCTGATCGACCAGATTGGCTGAGGCCGAGGTGTCCCCGCTGACGACGATGCTGCGACCACGATAGTCGAAACGATAGCCTACGGCCGGCTCGACAGGGCCGTGATCAACCCGGAAGGCGGTGATTTTCAGCCCGCCTTCGTTCAGGACGACGAGCGATGAAGGTCCGGGGGGAAGGTCAAAGGGGCGGGCTGTGAAGCCGGCTCCCGACGGCGGCGCAACGACAGGACCGTGGTGTCCGGTCCGGTAGCCGTTGTCGATGGCGTAGAGCTCGTTCAGTCCAGCGGCGATGCGGTCCACGCCGGGCGGGCCAATCAGCGGCATGGGGGTGGTTGCGGCGCCGCCAACCCAGCGCTGCAAGGCGACCGCTCCAAGACCATCCAGATGGTCGCTGTGGAAGTGGGTCAGCAGCACCGCCTCGATCCGGGCGGCCGCGATGCCGCTGGAGGACAGCACCTCCGCGGCGCCTTCGCCGGAATCGACGAGAAAGAGACGCTTGCCGGCGACGATCGCCAGACATGATCCGGCGCGGGTGGTGTCGGGAATGGGGGAGCCCGACCCGCAGACAAAGGCGTGCAGCCCATCCGGCAGGCCGGCGATCTCGTCAGCGGCGATGTTGCGCGCAAGGGTGCGATCCATGAGGGCGAGGGAAATCGGCCCCCGGGCCAGCCAGACCCCGGCGAGGACGACCGCAAGCACGGCTATGACGGCGAGTATGCGTTTCATGATCTGGTTCCAGCCATTGCGATGAGGTCCTGCTCAACGGCCCAGAGACGGTCCTGTCCCCAATGGCCCGGCAGATCGGCGACCCGGAAGGAGGGAACACCCCACAGTCCAAGGCCGAGCATTTCCTGTCGGTTAGCCTCGGCCAGCCCGCGCCAGGAGTCGTCGGCAAGGCCCGCCGCAACGTCGTCCCGGGAAAGGCCGGCGCGTTCGGCCATGGTCCAGAGGCCATCGTCGGTGGTCGCATCGATGGCTTCCGAGAAGGCGCCGCCCAGAAACGATTCAGCAAAGGCCATGCCCTTGCCGAGCGCCATGGCCCGGCCCAGAACGCCCATGCCCCGCTCGACCCCCAGGCCAACCGGATCGACCATCCGGCCAAAGGGAATGCCCAGTCGCATGGCTTCGCGGAAGCAGTCCTTGACGATGTAGATCTGCTTTTCGCGGGGGACGGGCAGACCGCGCATGACCATCGGCAGGACCGGCTTCAGTCGCAGGGTCGCGCCGTAACGGTCGGCCAGGGCCTTGACGCGGCCGGCGGCCAGCCAGGTGTAGGGGCTGCGGAAGGAGGCAAAGAAGTCGAGGGTCACTTCGCTGCGCACCGTTGCGGCATCGCCTTCCTGCTTCAGCGGGGCGACCAGCGCCGCGCCCGGCCGCCGGTGCGGCGCCAGCTGGGCTTCCAGATAATGCAGTCGGTCCGGTCCCCAGGACCAGACGTCGTCGTGGAAGAAGGTGGCCCCGAGGTAGTGCCCCAGTTCCTGACGTTTGGCCTCGCCTTCGGCCAACAGAGCATCGGCCGGGCTGAGGGAGAATCGCTCAAGGCTGCGGTCATCGCCGGTCCACAGTGCTTCGCCAATGGCCAGGGCGCGCGTCGCGAAGTCCGGCTCGTCAAGGGCGGCGGCCAGAGCGCGCTCGGCGAGGGCGGTCTGTTCCGCACCGGGCTGCCTGGCGACGGCGGGAAAGTGGAGGCGGTGAGCATCGGCCAGCGTGCGGGCGTCCTGCAGGCTCCAACTGGCCAGCCGCCCTCTATCCGGGGCTGCGCTCTCCACCGGAGGCGGAACCAGGGAAACCTTCAGCGCGATGTCATAGGCCCGCTTCAGGGGCTCCAGAAGCTGAAGCGCCAGATGGCTGTAGGGATCATCGGCCTGGTGAAAATAGTGGACGGTCGCGCCCGCAGCTTTCTGATCCGGCACCCTTGTCTCCCCATTTTTTCGGAGCGACTTGACGGCCCCAAAACAATTGGCACAAATAATGCCAAATTAACGGGGTCCGTCAAGGACCCGCCGGAGTTTGATCTTGCAGGTTCTCAGAACGCCCGACGACCGGTTTGCCGGTCTTGCCGATTTTCCCTTCGCTCCTCACTACGCGACAGTCTCAGCTGACGGCGGCGCTGAGCTACGGCTGGCCTACGTCGATGAAGGGCCGCGGGACGCGGCGCCGGTCCTGCTGATGCACGGCGAGCCGTCGTGGTCTTATCTGTACCGGCACATCATTCCGTTGCTGTCCGGCGAGCACCGCGTGCTGGCGCCTGACCTGATCGGCTTCGGACGCTCGGACAAACCGGCCCAGATGGGCGACTATACCTATGAGCGGCACGTCGCCTGGATGAGCGACTGGCTGGTGGGTCTGGATCTGAAGAACATCACCCTGTTCTGCCAGGACTGGGGCGGGCTGATCGGCTTGAGGCTGGTCGCCGCCTTCCCTGAACACTTCGCCCGGGTCGTCGTCGCCAATACGGGCCTGCCGGTCGGAACCGGCATGACCGACGGCTTTCGTCAGTGGCTGGAGATGAGCCAGGCGATCCCGGTCTTTCCGGCCGGCAACATCGTGTCGATGGGATCGATCCGCGATCTGACCCCGGAGGAGATCGCCGCTTACGATGCGCCTTATCCCGATGAAACCTACAAGGCGGCGGCGCGGATTTTCCCGACCCTGGTGCCGGTGACTCCCGAGCACGGTTCAGTCGCCGAAAACAAGGCTGCCTGGGCAGTCCTGGAAGCCTTCGACAAGCCGTTTCTGACCGCCTTCAGCGATGGCGACCCGGTCAGCAGCGGCGGTGACAGGATCTTTCAGGATCGTATTCCCGGCGCCAGCGGACAGCCGCACACCATCATAAAGGGCGGCGGGCACTTCCTGCAGGAAGACAAGCCGGCCGAGATCGCCGCGCTTCTGAACCGCTTCATCCAAAGCTGAGCCGCCCGTCGGCGTAAAAGGACAATGCCATGAATGTCGAAAACGCAGTGCTGCCCCGACAGGAGCAGATCTCCGGTCTTCTGGAAATGGGCGGGGATTCCCCGATCGTGATGCTCAACCTGCTCAAATTTCACGATCAGGCTCGGTACGACGATCCTTCGGAACCGGCGATCAGCGGGCGGGAGGCCTATATGCGGTATGGCGTTCCGATGGGCGCCCTTGTCACGGCCAGCGGCGGCCGGATGATGTTCTCGGCCCAGGTGAACGCTCTGGTGATCGGCGAGGTCGACGAGCTGTGGGACATGGCCGCGATTGTCGAATATCCCAATCGCGCAGCGTTCGTCGCCATCGCCACGTCTCCGGAGGTCCAGGCGATCAGCCATCACCGCAAGGCGGGCCTGGCTGGGCAATTGCTGATCCAGTGTACGGCGATGCCGGACGCGGGCGGCTGACCAGGGAGCTGCCGGCGTGACCGAGGTCTGGCATGTCCACGGGCTGTCGCTGTCCTACTTTACCGGCAAGATCGAGGCCTATCTGCGCGCCAAGGGCCAAGCCTATGACCTGATCGAGATGTCGGTCTCCGATCTCAGGGCCTGTGCCGCGGCCACCGGCGTCGCGTGGATGCCACAGATCGACACCCCGGCCGGCTGGCTGACCGATACGCCGCAAATCATCGAGTACGTCGAACGGCTTCAGCCGGAGCCCGCGATCACGCCGACCGATCCGCTGGCCGCCTTCGTTGCGGGCCTGATCGAGGACTTCGGCGACGAACAGCTTTGGCGACCGGCGCTCTACTACCGTTGGGCCCATGCGGTCGATGCGCGCCTGAGGGGCCAGCAGATCGCCAAGACAATGCTTCGGGCAATTCCGTTACCCCAGGGCTTCAAACGCTGGCTGATTATCCAACGCCAGCGCCGCGTCTATCTGCCGGGGGATGGCGTGACAGCTGTCAACGCCGAAGCAGTGCAGCGGGAATATCTGGAGATTCTGGACACGCTCGAGCCGGTGTTGGCCAGGCAGCCTTTCGTCATGGGGCAGAGACCGACCGAGGCCGACTTTGGCCTGTTCGGCGGATTGTTCCGCCACTTTGCCCAGGACCCGACTCCCGGGGCGATCATGCGGCAGCAGGCGCCCTGCGTTCTCGCCTGGACGGAACGACTGTGGTCGCTGACCCCTGCCGACTTCGCTGGCGCGCCTCAGGTTTCCGGTGCGCCGGAAGCGCTGGCGGGCCTGGCCAAGGCCATTGTCGAACGCTTTCTGCCGATGATGTCTGCGCATGAACAGGCCTGGGAGGCCGGGAGCAGCGTCGCCCGTTTCAGTCATTTCGGCGCGGCGTTCGAAACGGCTGTCAGTCCCTATCGGGTTTGGCGTCTGGAGCGTCTGCGGCGCCGGTACAGTGCTCTGGATCCAGCCGTCCGAAAGCAGGCGGCGGACTGGCTGGATGACCTGTCCGCGGTCGCTCTGCTTGAGCGGAGGGCCGCCATGCCGTCGCCGCCACGTCCCCTGCCGCTGCCAATTGTCAGCGGTCAACGGCTGGACAGCCGGCCCCGTGACCGTCAATGGCGTAGAGCATGACTGATCCGTCCGATACCGCCGCGCCAACCGATGGTCGTCGCCTTCGAGCCGAAACCAGCCGGGCCCGGATTGTCGCGGCCATGCTGGAGTTGGTGCGGGAGGGTTTTTCGGCGCCGCCGGCCGACGCGGTGGCTGAACGGGCCGGGGTCGGGCTTCGCACGGTCTTCCGCCTGTTCAAGGATATGGACAGCCTCTATCGCGAGATGCAGATCATGATGCTGGCCCGGCTGGCGCCGATCGCCGCCGAGCCCGTCGTCGGTGAGGATTGGCGCGAACGACTCCGCAATCTGATCAACCGTCGCGCCCGGCTGTTCGAGGAACTGATGCCGCTGAAGGTCGCGGCGGACGCCCAACGGGCTCGCTCGTCCTACCTGCAGCGTGAGAATTCCAACTTCCTTCGGCTGCAGCGGGAGATGGCGACGAGCCTCCTGCCAGATGACCTGAAGGCCGACACCGATCTGGTGGAGATGATCGATCTGGTGATGAGCTTCGACGCCTGGCGCAGACTGCGGCTCGATCAGGGGCTTGAGTTCGATGCGGCCGAACAGATCATCGCGGGTCTGGTCGACAAGGTGGTCGGGCCCTGATGCGACGCCTTGCAATCCTGCTGGCCGGCCTTGCTCTGACGGCATGCGGGCCGAAAGCGCCGGCCGATCAGGCGGATCCGCCCTGTCCCGTTCAGCCGAGCGGGCAGGTCAGTCTGCCGGGTGGGACGTTTACCCTTGGGGCGGCCGGGATGCATGACGAGGAAGGCCCGCCCCAGACCGTGACAGTCGGGCCCTTCGACATCGACCGGACCGAGGTCACCAACGATCAGTTCGGCGCCTTCATCGCCGCGACAGGCTATGTGACCCTGGCCGAGAGGGCGCCAGACCCCGCGCTCTACCCCGGAGTTCCGGCCGACCAACTCAAGCCCTCGTCTCTGGTCTTTGTCGGCGCCCGCGCGCTTGGATCGGGGGACCCGTCCGGTTGGTGGCGGATTGTCGACGGGGCCAGCTGGAAGCATCCTGAAGGCCCGCAGAGCGATCTGAAGGGCAGGGGGCGTCACCCTGTCGTCCAGGTCGCCTATGATGACGCGCTGGCCTATGCCCGCTGGAAGGGGCGGGATCTGCCGAGCGAGGCGCAATGGGAATACGCGGCGCGGGCGGGGCTGGACGGCGCAAGGTTTGAATGGGGCGACACTGCCCCGGATGTCGGTCAACCCAAGGCCAACACCTGGCAGGGCGTATTTCCGGCGCTGGATACGGGCGAGGATGGCTACAAGGCTCGGACCGCGCCGGTCGGCTGTTATCCGGCCAGTGCCTTTGGCCTCTTCGACATGTCGGGCAATGTCTGGGAATGGACATCAGGCCGGTATGATTTCGGCGTTGAGGCCGGGGCGCACCTGATCAAGGGCGGCTCCTTTCTCTGCGCCGATAACTTTTGTTACCGCTATCGCCCGGCCGCCAGGCAGCCTGGCCCCCCGGACACCGGGAGTTCTCATATTGGCTTCCGTACCGTCAGTCGCGGAACACAGACACAAGCCAAGACCAAGCAATAGGCCAGGGCGGGTCACGCCGAGGCCGGGGAGAGGAACGAGATGATCAAGAACCGCATCACCGAGATGCTGGGGGTCCAGTATCCGATCGTTCAGGCGCCGATGGGCTGGATCGCCCGCTCGCAGCTGGCGTCGGCGGTTTCCAACGCCGGCGCCATGGGGATCATCGAAACCTCTTCGGGCGAGCTGGACGCCGTGCGCGAAGAGATCAGCAAGATGCGCAAGCTGACCGACAAGCCGTTCGGGGTGAATGTGGCCCAGGCCTTCGTCCGTGACCCGGACATCGTGAAATTCATCATCGATCAGGGCGTTCAGTTCGTCTCTACCTCGGCCGGGGACCCGACAAAGTACTGCGGCCAGCTCAAGGAAGCCGGGCTCACCGTCTTTCACGTGGTTCCGACCCTGGCGGCGGCATTGAAGGCCGTTGCGGCGGGCGTCGACGGCCTGATCGTCGAAGGCGCCGAGGGCGGCGGCTTCAAGAACCCGCGGGACGTCTCGACCATGGTCCTGCTGCCCCTGGTCTGCTCGAAAGTGAACCTGCCGATCATCGCCGCCGGCGGCGTCACCGATGGCGCGACCATGGCCGCCGCCTTCGCTCTCGGCGCCGAAGGGGTGCAGATGGGAACACGCATGGTCTCTGCGGCGGAGTCCCCCGTTCACGAGAACTGGAAGACCGCCATCGTCAACGCCAGCGAAACCGACACCGTCTTCCTCAACCGCTTCGGGCCCGGGCCGGCCTTGCGGGCGCTGCGAACCGAGAAGACGGCCGCCTATGAGAAGGAAGCGCCGGAAGGCGGCGTTATGGGCGAGTTTCGCAATGCGCTCTCACTCTATTTCGGCGGCGACATGGAATCCTCGATCGCCCTCTCAGGGCAGGTCGCGGGGCGGATCGACAGTGTCAGGCCGGTGGCCGACATCATCGCCGATACGGTGCGGGAGTTCGAGGCGGTGGTCGCCGACCTTGGCGCCCGGTACGGCGTACAGGCCTGATCTGGCGCGGGCGGTCGCTTCGGCCGCCGGGTTGAGCTAGACCGGCGGCGTGCCCCGCTTCATCGCCCTGACTGATCCCGCCGACCCGTGTGTCGACCCCTATCGTGACATCCGCGAGCGGGATCTGGTGGGGCGACAGGGGATGTTCATCGCCGAAGGGGAGGTGGTGCTGCGGCTGCTCGCCCGGCAGGCAGGCTTTGAGGCGGTCTCGGTCCTGATCGACGCCCGGCGGCGTGACAAGCTATCCCCTATCCTCGACGAATTGCCGGAGGACACTTCGGTGTATCTGGCCGATCAGCAGGTCATCGACGCCATCGCCGGCTTCCACCTGCACCGGGGTATCCTCGCCCTCGGGCGGCGGATTGGTCCGCCGGAGGCGCGGGCCTTGCTGTCAGGACTTGGAGAGAAGGCGCTGGTTCTGGCGCTGTCCGGTATCGCCAACCACGACAACATGGGTGGGTTGTTCCGCAATGCGGCGGCGTTCGGGGTTGAGGCTGTCATCCTCGACAGCGATTGCTGTGATCCCCTTTACCGCAAGGCCATACGGGTCTCGGTTGGCGGCGTGCTGGTCACACCCTTTGCACGGCTGCCGCCCGGCGATGATCTTGTCGAATTGCTGCGGCAGTCAGGCCTGGAGCCCGTAGCGCTCAGCCCATCGGGCCGGACGCAGCTGTCGACATTTGCCGTTCCCGCGCGAGCGGCCCTGATCGCCGGCGCCGAAGGGCCGGGGTTGTCCGACGCCATCCTGAGCCGGTGCCGAACGGTCAGTATTCCAATGGCGGCCGGGTTCGATTCTCTGAATGTCGCAACCGCCGCCGGGATCGCTTTGCACCATCTTCGCGCCGGTCAGGGAACTCAGGAGACCGTGCGTCGTTAGCCCTGAATGCTGAAATGGGCCGCTATCTTTCTCGTCGTCATGATCATCGCCGGTATTCTCGGCTTTGTGGTCAATGTCGCTGGTGCGATCGCCAAGATCGCTTTTGTCATCTGCCTGCTGGGGTTCCTCGCCACATTGGCGATGAAGTTCCTCGGTAAGAGCGACGGCTGAAGGTCCGCGCCTCAACCTGAGGACCAGACGCAAAAAAGGCGGCCCATCCGGACCGCCTTCGCCGTCTCATCTAGTCCGCGCGGGACCAAAGTCCCGGAGACGCCGCGGAGGGCCCCACGCCCCGGCGGCCACATCAGTCGCGGTCGCCGTTGACCGGACTATTGGTCGAGATTGCGGCGAGAGCAACCGTCGTCCGCCTCCGTCTCCCTTGAAAACACAGGGGTGTTGTTTCTGGAACACCCCACCGACGGCGCCTCCCGGTAGCGAAAACGCCCCGAAACGGCCTTAATGCGGGCATGTGGCGAACACACCGGCTGAGCAGTATGTGACGGTCGGCTGATCGGCACCGGTCCGGATCCTGAACAGCCCCCCCAGCCCCTTCCGCACTGGCAGCAGGGTCAGCCGACACCCCCCCCTCAAACAGTACTCGATCAACTTAACCTTAAGGCGTGTCAGCCTTGATGGGGGCATGCAGTCGAGTGAAGACACGACCGGGTCAGTGCGCCCTCAATGGACGCGGATCGCAACTATCCGCCGCCGGGACGTTCTTGTCATCGGCCCGCTGAGCATTGTCGCCACGCTGGGATGCTCGATCTGGCTGGGTCTGCCGCTTGCCTCACTCTGGCTCGGCGTCACCGCCGCTCTGATCGTCGTGAGCTTGCTGCTCTGTCTGCGTATCGAACGCCTGCCGTCACCCGGGCCTTCTGACGAGGCGCTGCTGGCCGTGTTCAGCTTCGTCTACACTGGCGTTTACATCAGCCTGCCAGTCGCCCTGACGACGACGGGCCTGCCGTTTGCGATCGTCGCGGGTGCGGCGATGATTGGAGGGGTTGCGATCAGCAGCACCCTTGAGTTTGTCCATTCCCGGCTGGTCGGCGGGGCCTGTATTCTGGCGACCTTTCTTGGGTGCGTCGTCGCGGCAATGCTGCTTGATTGGGACGGGCGGCCCGCGGAGCTGATCGTCGCCCTGGTCGCGGTCTTCGGCTTCTACGGCTATGTCCTGATGCAGGCGCTGAGCAGCGAACGCTCCGAGCGGGCCCTCAAGACGGCCGTTGAGGCCGCGGAGGCGGGCGCCCAGGATGCTGACCAGGCCAGCCGGGCGAAGTCCGCCTTCCTGGCGACCATGAGCCACGAGATCCGCACGCCGTTGAATGGCGTTATCGGCATGGTTCAGGCCATGACGCTTGACGATCTTTCGCCTGTCCAGCGCGAGCGGATGACCATCGTACGACAGTCGGGTGAGGCGCTGACCGCGATCCTCAACGACGTGCTTGATCTGGCAAAGATCGAAGCCGGCCATCTGACTCTCCAGACATCCACATTTGACCTGACCGACTGTCTGCGACCCTGTGTCGAGACGTTCGGCGCCATCGCATCCGAGAAGGGTCTTGCCCTGACGCTTGAGATCGCGCCGTCGGCGGCCGGCCTGCATCAGAGCGACGAGGTGAGAATCCGCCAGGTGGTCGCCAATCTGGTTTCCAACGCAGTCAAGTTCACCAGCGCCGGCGAGGTGTCGGTGCGCGCGGCATGTCTGAACGACCAGCTGTCGATCACGGTCCGGGACACGGGGCCGGGGATCACGCCCGAGGCGGCCGAGCGCCTGTTCAGTGACTTTGTCCAACTGGACAGCGGCATGACTCGCGTTCACGGCGGAACAGGTCTTGGCCTGGCCATTTGCCGCCGGCTCTCCGAAATCATGGGCGGGGAGATCGTGCTGGAAAGTCAGGTGGGCGAGGGGTCTGCTTTTACGGTTCTGATCCCCACGGTCCGGATCGCGACAGCGCGCGCCGCCGACGAGGCGCGTACGGACCTGACCGATGAGTTTCCGGGGCAGGCCAATCTGAGAGTGCTGGCCGCCGAGGACAACCGGGTCAATCAACTGGTTCTCACCGCCTTGCTCGCCCAGGCCGGCGTCGAGCCGGTGATTGTCGATAACGGCGCCCTCGCCGTGGAGGCCTGGCGGGCGAGCGATTGGGACGTCATTCTCATGGACGTTCAGATGCCCGTCATGGACGGCCTGTCCGCCACGCGCGAAATCCGGCGACTGGAAGCGCTGGAAGGCCGGCGACGCACCCCGATCATTGGGCTGAGCGCAAACAGCATGACCCATCAGATTGCGGAAGTGCGTTCCGCCGGTATGGACGAACATGTCGCAAAGCCGATCGAAGTGGCGCGATTGTTTGCAGTGCTGTCCGCGGTCGTCGAGACTGAACCGTCCAGTGCTGATCCAGATACCTCTCTGGCGGCGGTCGGACTTTAGGCAGGCGGGGTCACGGCCGCGCGACACCGAAGATGGCCGACATGACCACCTTCAGCACTGGCGCGACCTTCTCGGGGTCGATGTCCGGGTTGTTGATTGAGCGGACGGCCATGCCCTCGAACAGCATGCCCATCAGCTCAGCCCTGATCTCGGTTTCTTCCTCGCTCCATTCCGGTTTGCGGATGCGCTGCCGGAACTCGGCGTTGAGCAGGCGCTCTTCCGCGTCCCGTTTCTGAAGGATTGCCGCAACCCGGGGATTGCGGGCGGCTTCAGCCAGCACTTCCAGCATCAAGGCGGCCCGTTCAGGGTTCCAGAACCGGTCGATGGCGTCGACGCAATTGTCGATCAGATGTTCGGTGATGTCGCCGGGGGCGCTAAGGAACTCGGCGAACTTGACCCGCTTCTCCTCCGTGTCCTGTTCGACGATGGCCTCGATGATGGCTTCCTTGTTTTCGAAGTAGCGATAAATCTGGCCGACGCTGAGGTTCGCCACCTTGGCGATCTCGGCCATGCTCGCGCCATGAAATCCCGAGCGTCGGAAGCAGGTCGCGGCGGCGTCCTGGATTTGCTGGCGGCGCGCCTCGGTCGAAGGGCGCGCTTGGGGTGCAGTGTCGCTCATGGAACCGTCTTAACCCTCTTTTCTGTGTGAGACCGCCGTTTTTCTTGTTCGTGGCGGTTGACTTGGCGTCAGCCTCTACCTAATTCCCCCTGAACTGAGAATGAACGTTCATTCTCACTCTTTTGTGTGTCTTGCAAGGCCTCCCCAATGCAGCTTGAACTTCATCGCAGGATCTCCCGTCTTTCGGCGTTCCGCGCCGGCGTGGTGTCTATCGGACTGCTCGCAGTCGGCCTGTCGGGATGCGGCGACGGTCGCGCCGCCGCGCAAGGCGGAGGCCCGGGCGGGCCTGCCAGCGTCGGGGTGATGATCGCCCGCACCGAGCCGGTCACCCTGACGACCGAACTGGCGGGGCGCACTTCGGCCGTGCTGGTTTCAGAAGTCCGCCCCCAGGTGACCGGCATCGTCACAGCGCGCAATTTCGTCGAGGGCGGCATGGTCCGCGCGGGCCAGACCCTCTATCAGATTGACCCGGCGACCTATCAGGCCGCCTACGACAGCGCCCGCGCCGGGCTCGCACAGGCCGAGGCCGCCCGGGATTCGGCCAAGCTCAAAGCTGATCGCTATGCGACCCTCGCCGCGACCGGCGCGGTCAGCAAGCAGGACAATGACGACGCCCAGTCGGCCTGGCGTCAGGCTCAGGCCAACGTCGCCGCGCAGAAGGCGGCGGTGGACGCGGCCCGGATCAATCTGGGCTACACCAGGGTCCGGGCCCCGATCAGCGGCCGGATCGGCAAGTCGTCGATCACGCCGGGGGCTCTTGTAACCGCCAATCAGGCGACCGCGCTGGCCACTGTGCAGAAGCTCGACATGATCTACGTCGACGTCTCCCAGTCTTCCGGCGATATGCTCAAGCTGCGCCGGCAGTTCGCCAGCGGAGAGCTGGAGAAGACCGGAACCGCCGAAGCCACCCTCATCATGGAAGACGGCAGCGCCTATCCCGTGAAGGGCCGGCTGGCGTTTTCAGACGTGACAGTCGATCCCGGCACGGGGTCGATCGGGCTGAGAGCGGTGTTCCCCAACCCCGATGGTCAGCTGTTGCCGGGCCTCTATGTCCGGACCCGGATTTCAACCGGCACGGCCACCGACGCCATTCTGGTGCCACAGGTGGCGGTCAGCCGTGACGCCAAGGGCGCCGCCAGCGTTCTGGTCGTCGGTCCTGACGGCAAGGCCCAGACCCGCAGCGTCACTGCCGGCCAGACCCTCGGCGCGAGCTGGGTGATCACGGACGGTCTGAAGCCGGGCGACAAGGTCATCGTTGAGGGCCTGCAATCGGTTCGACCCGGAGGCGAGATCAAGCCCCAGGTCATCGCCCCTTCGGCCAAGCGTTAGGACACAGCCATGTTGTCGCGCTTTTTCATCGAACGCCCGATCTTTGCCTGGGTGCTGGCGATCATCGTCATGCTCGCCGGCGCCCTGTCGATCATGAACCTTCCGGTGGCGCAGTATCCCAGTATCGCCCTGCCGCAGGTCTCGATTTCGGCCAACTACCCCGGCGCTTCGGCCAAGACGGTCGAGGACAGCGTCACCCAGATCATCGAACAGCAGATGAAGGGGCTGGATGGTCTCAGCTACATCTCGTCCAGCAGCGACGGGGCGGGCGGCGCCTCCATCAACCTGACCTTCAAGGCCGGGACAGATCCGGATATCGCCCAGGTCCAGGTCCAGAACAAGTTGCAGGCGGCCACGGCCCTGCTGCCCCAGGAAGTGCAGCAACAGGGACTTTCGGTTTCGAAGTCGGCCCGCAACTTCATGATGGTCGTTGGGCTGTTCTCGCCTGATGGCTCAAAGAGCAGCGTGGACCTTGGCGATTATGCCGCCGCCAATCTGGTCGATGCGATCAGCCGGGTGGATGGTGTCGGCAGCGTTCAGCTGTTTGGATCGCAATACGCGATGCGCATCTGGCTGGATCCGGTCAAGCTGGCCGCAGTCGGACTGACGCCATCGGATGTCGCCGCGGCGGTGCGGGCCCAGAACGCCCAGGTTTCGGCCGGGCAGATCGGCGGACCGCCGACAGCTGACGGGGCTTCCCTGAACGCCACCATCACCGCCCAGTCGCGTCTGAGCACGCCCGAGCAGTTCCGCCAGATCGTCATCAAGAGCAGCCAGGACGGTTCGGCGGTCCGGCTGGAGGATGTCGCCAGGGTCGAGCTCGGGGCTGAAAGCTACCAATCGATATCACGCTTCAACGGCAAGTCCGCCGCCGGCTTCGCCATCCGCCTGGCCACCGGCGCCAATGCGCTCGACACCGCCAAGGCGGTCAACGCCGAGCTGGAAGCCCAGTCGAAGCTTTTCCCTGAAGGCATCGAATACGCCATCGGCTACGACACCTCGCCCTTCGTCGAGAAGTCGATCGAGGAAGTGGTCAAGACCCTGGCCGAGGCCATGGTCCTGGTGTTCATCGTCATGTTCGTCTTCCTGCAGAACTGGCGGGCGACCCTGATCCCGACCATCGCGGTTCCGATCGTGCTGCTGGGCACCATGGCGGTGCTGTTCGCCTTCGGCTACTCGATCAACACCCTGACCATGTTCGCCCTGGTGCTGGCCATCGGACTGCTGGTCGATGACGCCATTGTCGTTGTCGAGAACGTCGAGCGATTGATGAGCGAGGAGGGGCTCAGTCCCAAGGACGCCACGCGAAAATCGATGGGCGAGATTACCGGCGCGCTGATCGGCATCGCCGCGGTGCTGTCCGCCGTGTTCGTGCCCATGGCCTTCTTCGGCGGCTCGCAGGGGGTCATCTATCGGCAGTTCTCGGTGACCCTGGTCACGGCGATGGTGCTGTCGGTTCTGGTGGCGCTGGTGTTGACGCCCGCGCTCTGTGCGACCCTGCTCAAGCCGGTCGCCAAGGGCCACGCCTATTCCGACAAGGGCTTCTTCGGCTGGTTCAACCGCAACTTCAATCGCGGCCGGGATCGCTATCAGGGCTTTGTCGGCTCGGTGCTTGGCAAGGGCCCCCGCTACCTGGGGATCTTCGCCGGCATCCTGGTGATCATGGCCTTCCTGTTCATCCGGCTGCCGTCCTCCTTCCTGCCGGAAGAGGATCAGGGGCTCATGCTGGCGCAGATCCAGCTGCCCGCCGGCTCGACCCAGGACCAGACCGTCAAGGTTCTGACCAAAGTCGAGAAACACTTCCTGACTGATGAGAAGGAGTCGGTGCAGTCGATCTTCACGGTCGCCGGCTTCAGCTTCGCCGGCAGCGGCCAGAATGCGGGCATCGCCTTTATCCGCCTCAAGCCGTTTGATGAGCGGGGTTCCAGCCGTCTGCGCGCGCGGGCCATTGCCGAGCGGGCGATGGGCGCCTTCTCTCAGGTCCGCGAGGCCCAGATTTTCGCCCTGGTGCCCCCGGCGGTGTCGGAACTGGGCGTCTCGTCCGGTTTTGACCTGCAGTTGAAGGACGTCGGCGGCCTTGGCCATGAGGCGCTGCTGGCCGCCCGCGGTCAGCTGCTGGGTATGGCGGGGCAGAGCAAGGCGGTCGTCGGCGTTCGTCCCAACGGACAGGATGACACCCCGCAACTGAAGATCACCGTTGACCAGGCCAAGGCCCAGGCTCTGGGTCTGTCCATCGCCGACGTCAATTCGACGATCAGCAGCACCCTCGGCGGCGCCTACATCAATGACTTCGTCGATCGGGGCCGGGTCAAGAAGGTCTATATGCAGGCCGACGCGGCCTATCGCAGTCGGGCCGAGGATATGTCCCAGATTCAGCTGAGAAACAGCGCCGGCCAGATGGTCCCGCTGACCGCTGTCGCATCAACCAGCTGGACCTTCGGTCCCGCCAAGCTGGATCGCTACAACGGGGTCCCGTCGATGAACATCCAGGGCTCCGCCGCGCCGGGCTCCAGCTCCGGTGATGCGATGAAGGCGATGGAAGAGATGGTCGCCAAACTGCCGGCGGGCATCGACTACGAATGGACCGGCCTGTCGTTGCAGGAACGGGAATCCGGCGCCCAGGCTCCGGCCTTGTACGCCCTGTCGATCCTTGTCGTGTTTCTGCTTCTGGCGGCGCTTTACGAGAGCTGGACCATCCCGCTTTCGATCGTTCTGGCGATCCCGCTGGGGGTGCTGGGCGCGGTTCTGGCCACGACCATTCGCGGCCTCGACAACGATATCTACTTCCAGGTGGGCCTGCTCACGACCATGGGTCTGGCGTCAAAGAACGCGATCCTGATTGTCGAGTTCGCCAAGGAAGAACAGGCGCATGGCAAGGCGCTGGTCGAGGCCACACTGGCGGCGGTCAAGATGCGCCTGCGGCCAATCCTGATGACGTCGTTCGCCTTCATGTTCGGGGTCATGCCACTGGCGCTTTCCAGCGGCGCCGGCTCCGGCGCCCAGAATGCGGTCGGCACGGGTGTGATCGGGGGTCTGCTGGCCGCTGTTGTTCTTGGGCTTGTCTATGTGCCGCTGTTCTATGTGGTGGTGGAGAAGCTGTTTGGTCGCAAAAACTCTGACGCCCCTCCGGCTGTCGAAACCAGCGAAGGAGCTCCGGCATGACCCGGCTGTTCACCGTCGCCCTGCTGATGGCGTCCACCACTTTGGCTGGGTGCTCCCTGGCGCCGTCTTACGAGCGTCCTGATCTGGCGATCTCCAGCGCCTGGCCGGATGGCGCGGCGATTGACCAGACCGCCAGCGCGGCAGATCTGGGCTGGGAGGAAGTCTATCTCGACCCCCGCCTTCAGGGCGTCATCGCCCTTGCCCTGCGGGAAAACCGCGACCTGCGGATCGCGGCCCTGAACATCGAGAAGGCAAGAGCGCAGTATCGCATCCAGCGCGCTGGCCTGTTGCCGGGTGTCGACGCGTCAGCCGGCGGTGCACGCAGCCGCACGCCCGGGGATCTTGCCGGAACAGGGCGCGCGGTCGAGAGTGAGAGCTACAACGTCTCGCTTGGCGTGACGGCCTATGAACTGGACATCTTTGGCCGGATTCGCAGCCTCAAGGACTCGGCCCTGCAGAGCTATCTGGCGACGGCGGAAACCCGTCGCGCTGTTCAGATCAGCCTGGTCGGCGACACGGCGACTGCCTGGCTGACCATGGCCGCCGATCAGGATCTCCTCAGCCTTGCCCGGGAAACACTCCAGGCGCGGGAGCAGTCGCTGAAGCTCATTCGCAGCCGTCAGGCGGCCGGGGCCACGTCGATGCTTGAAGTCCGGCAGGGCGAGACCCTCGTCGAGCAGGCCCGTGGAGATGTCGCCGAGGCATCCGCCCAGGTTGCTCAGGACCGCAACGCCCTGGTCCTTCTGACCGGGGCGGAGATACCCGAAGACCTGCTGCCGGATGGGCTGCTTGATAACGTGCGTCTGAGAACAGAGTTGCCCGCCGGAATTCCGTCCGAGGTGTTGTCGCGTCGACCCGACGTGCTGTCGGCGGAATACAATCTTAAGTCGAAAGGCGCGAATATCGGCGCCGCCCGAGCCGCATTCTTCCCGAGAATTTCGCTCACCGGCAGCACGGGAACCGCCAGCGACAATTTGTCCGGCCTGTTCTCCGGTGGATCGGGCGCCTGGAGTTTCAGTCCGTCGATTTCGATTCCAATTTTCGATGCGGGGGCGAACTTGGCCAATCTCGACGCAGCCCGCGTCGATCAGAAAATTGCGGTCGCGACCTACCAAGTGACTGTTCAGACGGGCTTTCGCGAAGTGGCCGACGCTCTGGCGGTGAAGGCCACCATCGATGAGCGAGTCTCGGCAGGCATGCGCCTTCTGGTCGCCGCAACCGATGCCGAGCGTCTGGCGCAGGCGCGCTACGATCAGGGAGTCGACAGCTTTCTGGTGCTTCTTGATGCGCAACGGTCCAGATACAGCGCGCAACAGTCACTGGTTGTGCTAAAGTTGATCCAGGCGCAAAATCTGGCAAGGCTGTTCAGATCGATGGGGGGCGGAGCGCCAGCCTAGATATTCGAGACAGAATCCCGCTGTGTCCCCCCCAATCCGACGCAGCGGGCGTCAATGGCGCATCCCCCCGCGCCTTGACAAGAAGGGGCGCGCCACCCCCCCCGGCGCGCCCCTTCGCCTTGTCTGGCGACAGTTTCTATGTGCCGACGTGGGCGATCGTGGCGATCTCGACCAGAAAGTCGGGACGCACCAGCCCGCACTGGATGCAGAAGCGGGCCGGTTTGTCGCCCGGGAAAAACTCCGCATAGACCTTGTTCATCGCGGCGTAGTCGGCCCAGTCCTTGAGAAAGATGTGGTTCATGGTCACGTCATCCATCGTCCCGCCGGCGGTTTCGATCACCGACCGGATGGTCTCGAGAACCTGACGGGTCTGTCCCTCGGCGTCGCCGACGTGGGCGACATTGTTGTCCTTGTCGAAAGCCAGTGTGCCGGAGACATAGACAACGCCATCGGCCAGGGTCCCAGGGGAAAAGGGGGCGATGGGCGTGCCCGTGCCAGGCGGGGTGATGACAGTCTTGGGCATAGAAGGGTCCTGTGGCTGAGAGTTGGGCGAGACGGTCTAGCGGCTCTGGCGGGACGGAGGAGTCTGACGGATCGCACCGCAGAAGTCGGCGGTGGTCGACACCCAGCCGAAGAACTTCTCGACATTGTAGACCGTCGCCTCTTGCAGGAAGGCCGGGCCGGCCTGGTGCACGGCGTCTTCCAGCATCACGCTGAAGTACTCGAGATGGAAGGCGTCGCGCAGGGTCGATTCCACACAGACGTTGGTGGCGATTCCGACGAAGACCAGATTGCGGATGCCGCGGGCCCGGAGCATGGAATCAAGCGGTGTATTGAAGAAGGCGCTATAGCGGGGCTTCTCGATGACGATGTCCCCCGGATGTGGGGTCAGCGCCTCGACGAGCTGATAATCCCAACCGCCCTTGGCCAGCAGCTGGCCTTCAAGATATGGCTTTTCCCTCATCGTCTTGAGCGCGTTCGACTTCCACCAGTTGGGGGAGCCTTCACCGCCGGCCTCGACGTAGTCAGGGTCCCATCCGTTCTGGAAATAGACGACCAGGATCCCGGCGGCGCGAGCGGCCTCGGCGGCGGTCCGGATATGGTCAATCGCGCCAGCCGCCCCGCCGATGTCGAAACCGGCCTTGTCGAGGTAGCCGTCCGGAGAGGCGTAGGCATTCTGCATGTCGACGATGATCAGGGCGGTGTCGCCCGGGCTCATTGGCACGGCTTCAGGGCGCGCCGGCAGCATCACCGCGCCAGGCCGGGCTTCGGCCATGGTCTGCGGACGATCACCCAGCGACGACATGGGCCCGCGTCTTCATCAGGGGCTGGATGCGCCGGCCAAAGTCATCAAGACCCTGCAGGAAGTCGTCGAAGGTCAGGAGGACGCCCGCGGCGCCCTCAACCTCGGCGACCTCGTCCATGAGCCGGGCGACGGTCTCAAAGCTGCCGACCAGAGTGCCGATGTTCAGGTTCATCGCTGACGGCGGACGGCTCATGTATATGGCCGAAACGTCCAGGCTGGCCCGGGGGTCTGCTTCGCCCTGGTGATTCATCCAGGCGATGGCGTCCAGGTCGGCGCCTTCCTTGTAGTGCTCCCACTTGGCCATGGCCGCCTCGTCCGTTTCATCGGCGATGACCATGAACAGCAGGAGGGCGCCGGTGGTCGAACCGAATTTCCTCGCCGCGTCGACGTTTCTCTGAACGGCCTCCTGACATTTCTTCGGCTCATTGAGGCCCATTCCGAAACAGAAGTTGTAGTCGGCGTGCTGGGCGGCGAACTCCACTCCGGTCTGGCTCTGGCCGGCGCAGACGATCTTGATGTCGGCCTGCGGCTTGGGCAGCAGCTTGCAATTGTCCATGGTCAGGAACCTGCCCTTGAAGTTGGACTCGCCGTCCCTCCAGAGGTCCTTCATCACGGTGACGTACTCGGCGCAGAACTCGTAGCGGTTCAGGAAGTGCTCCTGTCCCGGCCACAGGTTCATCTGGTCGTACTCCGCCTTCTGCCAGCCGGAGACGATGTTGATGCCGAAGCGACCGTTCGAGATGGAGTCGATGGTCACCGCCATCCGGGCCGCAATCGGGGCCGGAATCGCCAGCACCGGGACCGAAGCGTAGAGCTTGATCTTGCTGGTCACCGCCGCGAGCCCCGCCATAAGGGTGAAGCTCTCTAGGGCGTAGTCCCAGAACTCGGTCTCGCCGCCAAATCCGTGCAGCTTGATCATCGAGAGGGCGAAATCCAGCCCGTATTCCTCGGCCTTCTGGGTGATCTGCTTGTTTAGCTCGAACGTCGGCATGTATTGCGGCGAGGTCGCCGACATGATCCAGCCGTTGTTGGCGATCGGGATGAAGACGCCGATGTCCATGCCTGCTCCGCTCCACGAAATGGGGCGCGCATGAGGCGCCGGGTCGGGAGGCTTGGCAAGAGGGCGGGGGGATCGATCTGAACGAACCGGCCTGCGCAGCGCTCGCAAACACTGTCGACGGTCACACAGGGGCGGTTCTGGCCGGGCGTGACTATTCCGCGGGCGCCGCCGATCACGTCAGGCAGAGGCCGACGACAGCGTTCAGCGGCGCCTGTCAGGATGGCGACCCGGAGCGGGCGCCTATCGCTTCTTCACAAACACCGTTCCGGCCGAATAGCCCGCGCCGAAGCTGCAGATCAGTCCGTCCTCGCCGGATTCGAAGCCGTCGTTATGGAGATGGAAGGCGATGATTGAGCCGGCCGACGAGGTATTGGCGTAGTCGTCGAGGATGATGACGTTTTCTTCCGGAGTAGGCTCGCGGCCAAGCACGCGCTTTCCGATCATGTCGTTCATGTTGATGTTGGCCTGGTGGAGCCAAAGCCGCTTCAGGTGATGGGGGTCGATCCCGAGAGCCCCGGCGTGGTCGACGATCATTTCGCTGACCATCGGCACCACCTCGCGGAACACCTTGCGCCCCTCCTGAACAAACAGCTTGTCCCTTGCGCCGATGCCTTCAGGCGCAGTGCGATTGAGGAAGCCGAAGTTGTTGCGGATGTTGTTGGAGAAGACGGTCTTCAGCCGCGTGCCAAGGATATCCCAGCCCTGGCCAGCCGGGACGTCCTCGGCGCGCTCGACGATGACGGCCGTGGCCACGTCGCCGAAGATGAAATGGCTGTCGCGGTCGCGGAAGTTCAGATGGCCCGAGCAGATCTCCGGATTGACCATCAGGACCGCGCGGGCGGAACCGGAGGCGATGAAGTCCGCGGCGGTCTTGATGCCGAATGTGGCGCTGGAACAGGCGACATTCATGTCGAACGCAAAGCCGTCAATGCCGAGCGCCTGCTGGACCTCGATCGACATGGCCGGATAGGCGCGCTGCATGTTGGAGGCGGCGCAGAGCACCGCGTCGATCTGGCTGGCGTCCTTGCCCCAGGCCTTGATCGCCTGCTGCGCCGCCTTGACGGCCATCTCTGCGAGCACCGAAAGCTCCTCGTTGGAGCGCTCGGGGATGCGAGGGGCCATCACCTCGGGGTCGAGAATGCCGGCCTTGTCCATGACGAAGCGGGCCTTGATCCCGGACGCCTTCTCGATGAACTCCGGTGAGGACGGCGCGAGGGCCACAACATCGCCCGCCGCAATGGCGTCAGCATTGGCGGCGTTGTGACGCTCGACGAAGCTGTTGAAGGCCTCGACCAGTTCGGCGTTGGAAATGGACTGTTCGGGCGTGAACAGCCCGGTGGCGGCGATGACGGCCTTGTGCACGAAAGAACTTCCCGGAGACGGCGCGGCACTGGCCGCAGCCTGATTTCAGGAGTGCTTGATACCACAGTCGGCGGACAGGTCACCTGATCTGGAGCCAGTCGTTGTAGACATCGGCGTTCACAATCATGGCGGCAAACCATTGTGATTGCGGGCCTGCGCCATCTATGCCGTCGACCCTGGTTGGCCTCCGCCAGCCCAACCAAGAACAACGGAACTCCCGGTGAGGTCCGTCATCCCCTCCGCCCATGGCTCAGGGCAACGCCGCCACCCTGCACGGCAGCGCCAGCGACAGCCGTCCGCAGCGCCTGACCACTGGCGTAACGGCGCCTGTGGCTTGTTGGCAACGAAACAATTCCGCCGCATTTCGTCCGTTGAACCGCCGTTGCGCCGCCGCGTTTCGATCCTACCTCTCCACGGGCAGGGGGAGTTGAGAACGAAGTTGAAGTAAGGAATATAAAATCATGAAAACTCTTATGATCGCTGCCGCCTCCGTTGCCGCTCTTGCCGTCGCCGCTCCGGCCATGGCGCAGGATATGACCCCCACCGGATACGGCTCCATCGGCTACGCCCACGGCGACTATGAAGGCGCTGATCTCGGCGCTGTCGAAGGTCGCATTGGCGCCCGCTTCGGCCAGTATCTCGGCGTCGAGGGCGAACTCGCCGGCGGTGTAAAAGGCGACACTGTCCGCGTCGCCGGGACCAACTATGACGTTGACCTGAGCTACTCCGCCGCCGTCTACGGCGTCGGCTATCTGCCCGTCGCCCCGAACGCCGACCTGTTCGCCCGCGTCGGCTACGGCAAGAGCGAGATCGACGTCTCCGGCCCGTTCGGCGGCAGCGCCGACGGCAACAGCTGGAACTACGGCGTCGGCGGCCAGTACTTCTTCAACGAGAAGAACGGCATCCGCGCCGACATCACCCGTCATGACTTTGACGACAACGGCGGAGACGCCGACGTGGTGACCGTCGGCTACGTCCGCAAGTTCTAGGCCCTCAGGGTTCGAACTGATCGAAGGGCCCTCGCCGAAAGGCGGGGGCCTTTTTCGTTGACGCCGACCACCGGCGGGTGACACTCCGCCTTCGGGGAGGGAGCGTCACAATGAATGGCATGATCATACAGCTTGTCGGCTCCGCCGTGGCGATCGCGGGCATGGTGGCGCTTGCGGCTTGGGCGAAGATTCCAAGACCCTCGGGCGCTGTCGACGAAGAGGCCGCCAAGGCGCTGCTGAACCTCGACTATCCGGACAACAGGATCGATGCGCTGTGGATCGCAGCCGACGGCGCGGGGGCGGTGGCCCGTTCGGGCGACCTGGCGATTGTTATCAGTCGTCTGGGCGACTCGTGGGTCACACGGGACCTGCCATGGACGGATGCTGTTGCTGCGCCGATCCACAGCGGTCAGGTACGGTTCCGACTGGCCGATCCGTCCGCGCCGCGTCTGGCTCTGGCCGTCAGCGGCGTCAACCCATGGCCGCCGCAGGAAACCCAGGACCTCGCCGCATGACCCTTGATCCGATCAAACCGGCCTTTGATCCTGTCACCTGGGCGATTCCGCTGTTTGTCCTCACCATCGTCGGCGAGATCATTCTCGGACGGCTGGGCAAGGTGAAGGCCAACTATGAGGCCCGCGACACCGCAACCTCGCTTCTGATGGGGCTCGGCAGCACCATAGCCGGCGCCCTGGTCGGCGGAACCATCGCCCTGGTCAGCATCTGGATCTGGGAAAACCACCGGCTTTTCGAGATTCCGATGACCGCCGTCTGGGCCTGGGTGGCGATCTTCTTCCTCGAGGATTTGACCTATTACTGGTTCCATCGCCTGGCGCATGAGCGGCGGTTCTGGTGGGCCAGCCACGTCAATCACCATTCATCCCAGCACTACAACCTGGCGACCGCCCTGCGGCAGACCTGGACGGGCGGCGTCGCGGGCACATGGCTGCTCTGGCTGCCCCTGTCGCTGCTCGGCTTCCCCCCAGCGATGATCGCCATCCAGAAGGGGATCAGTCTGGTCTACCAGTACTGGATCCATACCGAGGCCATCCGGCGAATGCCGCGCTGGTTCGAGGCGGTGTTCAACACCCCCTCCCATCACCGGGTCCATCATGCCCGCAACGCGCGGTACCTGGACGCCAACTACGCCGGCATCCTGATCATCTGGGATCGCCTGTTCGGCACCTACATCCCGGAAGACGACGCTGAGGCGCCACGCTATGGGCTGGTCAAGAACCTCGGCGATTTCAACCTGTTGCGGGTCGCTTTCCACGAATGGATCGGGATCGGAAAGGACCTCTGGGGTTCGCGTTCGCCGCGTGAGGTTCTCGGCTACCTGTTCGGTCCGCCGGGGTGGAGTCCTGATGGCTCGCGAGACACCTCGGCGACGCTGAAAGCCAAATGGCGGGCGCGGGTCGCCGCGGAGGTCAGTCCCGAACCCCGGGAAGCGACAGACCGGGAGCCGGCCGGGCATTAAGCGCCTCGCGGCGGTAGCGGAACAGTTCAGCAGGCCGTCCGCCAGTCTCGGCGTCCATGCGGCCCAGGCCTTCGACGAGCCCCGTCCGTTCGACCACGCGCCGGAAGTTCTGCTTGTGCAGTGGAATGCCGGCGATCGCCTCCACGGTTTTCTGCAGGGCCGAGAGGGTGAACTCCGCGGGCATCAGCTCGAACACCACCGGACGGTATTTCAGCTTGCCGCGAAGCCGGCCAAGGCCCGTCGCGAGGATGCGTCGGTGATCGGAGATCATCGGCTCCCCGAGGGCGGCGGACAGGGCGACGGGCTCAGGCGGATCCTCGCCCTCGGCGCGGCCCGCATCGCGCGCGGCTTCCGGCGCCAGACCGGCTTCGTAAAGGAGCTCGTAGCGCTCCAGCACCCGCTCCTCGTTCCAGGAGGCGCCTTCCAGGGCGAAGGCCAGACGCGCCCGGGCCGAGCGGTCCGCGTCCCGTCCGGCCCAGCGCATCAGGGCAGGGGCGATACCCTCGTCGATCAGGGCCGGGCGCCCGCGGCGCCAGTCTTCCCAGGGGAAGAACCGTGACCAGGAGGACCAGACCGTGTCGACGGCCAGGCTGGCGTTGGGTGAGGGGGTGAGCGCCAGGTAGCCGACAGATACAACGCGTGCGGCTCCGGCCCCGACCTCGGCCCGCGGCGCGTCGCGACCTCGATCGCCGAAGGTATAGAGCTGTTCGACATAGCCCAGTTCAAAGCCGGTCTGCAGGCTGACGAAATCGCGCAGCGCCAGTTCGAAGGTGCGATGGTCTATCGGGTCGAAGGGACCAAAGGGAAGTCCAGCAAGCGGAGAGACCCGGTCTGTCACGGCGTCATGCGGCCGGACGGTCAGGACAACGGCCTCGCCATCGACAATGGCGACGATCACCGCAGACAGGCCGATGACGACAGATAGGGTCATGTGGATTTGGTAGAGGAAAACACCGGCCGCCTCCATGCCCCGGGCGCCGAAAGCTTGTTGAGGCCAGGCGGTCGACCTTAGCCGGCCGGATAGGTCGAGGCGATTTCGAAGGGGGCCCCAGGGTAGACGTAGGCGCCCTTGCCGATCGCCCGGACCGCGTCGACCATCCGGCCGCCCCGGCCAAGGACATCATCAGCCAGGGCGATGATCAGGGGATTGGGCGTTGCCCCGGGCGAGGCCTTTCGCAGCGCTTGAGCGATGGTCAGCTCGGATGCTCCCGGGTTCCGCTGACAGGCCAGCAGATAGGCTGTGGCTGTCGAGCGGCTGACGCCGGCCCAGCAGTGCACAAGCATCGGCGAATGACCGTCCCAGTCGGCCGTGAAGTCGAGAATCTTACGGACCAGACCGTCGTCGGGCAGGGTCTCGCCAGGCTTTTCTTCCCAGATGTCGTGCACAGCCAGCTTGAGGTGACGGTCAGGAAACAGGGCGCGGGGCGCCTGGCTCATCAGTCCATCTTCCAGAAGCGTAATGACGTGGCTGGGCTTCTTCCACTTGATGACCGTGGGGGCGTCGCGAAGAGGGCTGACGATCAGGGTCATCGAATGCAGGGCCTATTCGGTGCTGAAAGCAGCCTCGACCGATTCATAGCCGGCCGCTTCCGAGAGAACGTGAAACCGCGCCACATAGCGCTCCTGCGCCTCCCTTGGCGACTGGGGATGGATAACCAGATCGTACCCCTCGGGCGGAGCCCCGAAGATGACCAGGGATTCCTCCGGCGTGAAGCCGGCCAACTGCGTCGCCTCGAAGTAGGCGCAGGCGCGGTCCGCCTGTTTGATCAGCTTCTTGATCTTGGCGGGCGTCTTGGCAGGCAGGCTGAAGCGGGCATGGATGGCATGCTCAAGCCGCTCCTCGAATTCCTTGTAGGAGACGCCAAGCGCCGCCTTGAACGGACTGATCATGTCGCCGATGACATACTCCGAGGCATCGTGCAGCAGGGCGGCCAGTCGCCAGCGAGGTTCGATATCCGGCTGGATGTGGGCAGTGATTTCCTCCACGACCAGGCTGTGCTGGGCCACGGAGAAGCCGTTCTCGCCAACGGTCTGGCCATTCCAGCGGGCGACGCGGGCCAGGCCATGGGCGATGTCCTCGATCTCGATATCCATCGGCGAGGGGTCAAGCAGGTCGAGCCGCCGGCCGGACAGCATGCGCTGCCAGGCCCGCGGAGGTTGTTTGCTACGCAGCCCTTTGGCCACCTTGTTCGTTCCCCATACTGGACCGGCCTTCGAAACCCTGTGGAGGATCAATCGAGCCCGGATGAAATCGAATGGAGCAACGGCTCCCGGAACGCTCAACTGGAGCATAGCTTGACAAAGATCAACGACAGGAACGGGGTATCCACCACAATCACTGCCAGACAGGAGATCATTTCATGAGCTGGGCTCGGATCATGGCGCCGCTTGCGGGCGGTGTTGGCGATGAACAGACGCTCAAGGCCGCGGCGGCGGTTGCCGCCCCGTTTGAGGCAGAACTGGCGGCGGTTCACGCCCCTGCCGATGTCGCCGACCTGATGCCCTGGATGGGGGAGGGGTTCATGGGCGGGGTGCAGATCACCGCGATGGACAGCCTCAAGGAGGCCGCCGCTGAAGGCGAACGGGCGGCGCGCTTGGCCGCCGACAATTGCGGCTACGCCAGAACGACATTCATTTCGTTGGAAACGCCGGTCTGGGCCGGTTTGTCGATGGAGGGCCGGCTTTCGGACGTGGTGGTGTTCAGCGAGGATGCCGCCCGGGGCAAGGGGCCTCTGGCCGAAGCCTTCCAGCAGACGGTGGCCGATGAGCAGCGGCCGACGATCGTGGCGCGCGAAGGGCTTGATCCGGCCGGCGTCGCCGCAATCGCCTGGGATGGCGGCAAGGAAGCCAGCCGCGCGGCCCGAACGGCTTTGCCGCTGTTGGCCAAGGCCAGCCGGGTGGTCATTCTGGGCGCGCCGTCGGCATCGTCCCGCAATTTTGACTGCGCCCGGCTGCAGGCGTTTCTGGCCGCTCGGGGGGTGGCGTCTGACGTCGAGGTAATCGACCAGTCGGGCGACGCCGCCGACCTCATTCTTGCCGCGGCGAAGGCGGCTGGAGCGGGCATTCTGGTTGCCGGGGCCTTCGGCCATCCTCGCCTGCAGGAATATATTTTCGGCGGTACCACGCGGACCTTGTTGAACAATCCGGGCCCGTCGCTGTTTCTCTCTCACTGAACCTGAAAACTGAAATTCGGAGACTTCTGCATGACCCTGTCACGCATCGTGATGCGCCTTGCGCGCAATCCCGGCACCGAGTTCGCCGATGGTGACGACCATCGCGGCTATACGCTGACCGCACCGTTGACCGAGGATGGCATGCTCAACCTCGACGCCTTCCAGAAGGCCAAGGCGGACTGCACTGTCCGGCGCTTTGCGCCCGATGAGGATGTTTCGATGGGTCTGTTGGCCCGCCGACGGGACAACTGGTACTTTGACTATGACGACACCATTGAGTCCGACGACGAAGCCGTCCACCGGCTCGGCCAGCATCGCTTTGCCGTTGGTGAATATGTCTCGGTCGCCGACGAAGATGGTCGGATGCTGGCCTACAAGGTCACAGACGTTCAGCCCGTGGACTGATCAGCCGCCAACGTTGTGTTTGATCAAGACACCGGCGTCCTTGAACAGGCCGTCGGTGTCGCCCTCTGGACGCTTCTCGGGCTTGATCTTGATGACCGCCACCACCAGCGGCCCTGACCTTGGTCCCCGGGCTTCGTAGCCGACAGCGCTGTAGGCGGCGCCAGGGGTATCGTCGCTCTTGACGAAGGTGCTGCGGAAGCCGGCCTTGCGGCGGCCGCCGATGCTCACGCCGTCGCTGTTGATCGACACTTCGTCACCCGAAGTGTCGATGTTGATGTCGCCATCGTCACCGTCTCTCCAGCGTTCCCGGGTGATGCGAACCTCGTTGGCGCTATCATCGGCGTTGATCTGCATGCCGGCGATACTGATGCTGGTCTTGTCCCCTTCGGAGTTCACCGAAAACCCGGGCATCCGGACGTGGGCTTTGTCGGTCTCGCCACCCTCCTCGGTTTCAACCGTCAGACCGGGCAGCTTCATGCTTTCACGGGTGATCCTTGCGTCCGCTTCGCCTGGGACGGCTGGCGTCTCGGGCGTAGCTGGAGGGGGCGGGAACAGGCCTCTGAGTTCGGTCTCGATGGGCTCAAGCGCCTTGGCCGGGTCATCGCTGACCGCCACCAGTCGCAAGGTGACCTCTGAACTGTTGGCCCCGCTGTAGACACAGGAAAGTCCGTCGGCCGCTTTGCTGGTCAGGGTGAGCTGACCCTCTGTTTCCGGACAGTCGAGCTTGGCCAGAACCTTCAGCGCCTCGCGCTCCGCCTTGCGGGCGCGATATTCCGAGCGGCTCTCACACGCCGCCAGGGTGACGGCGAGGGTGGCGCAGCCGGCAAGCAACAGAAACCGTTTCATGGATCGACCTTCCATCATGTCAGACGTCAGGGTGCGTCGGCTGAGACGTTACTTCCAGTGAATTCGCGGTAAGTCGGTGGGCCGTCCGGCCGTCGCAGACTCTTTGCCGGCGACGGCCGGGCGGTTTCCGGTGTTACTGCCCTGGCCGGGTCGAGCCCGAACCTTCGCGGCGAGCGAGGAACGCCAGGCGCTCGAACAGATGCACATCCTGTTCGTTCTTCAGAAGGGCGCCGTGCAGCGGCGGGATCAGTTTGGTCGGATCCCGCTCCTTCAGGACGTCCTCGCCGATGTCCTCGACCATCAGCAGTTTCAACCAGTCGAGCAGTTCGCTTGTCGAAGGCTTCTTCTTCAGGCCCGGAACCTTGCGCATGTCGTAGAAGATGCGCAGGGCCTCCGCGACCAGCTTCTGCTTGATCCCGGGATAGTGGACCTCGACGATGGCGTTCATCGTGTCGGCCTCGGGGAACTTGATGTAGTGGAAGAAGCAGCGGCGCAGGAAGGCGTCCGGCAGTTCCTTCTCGTTGTTGGAGGTGATGATCACCACCGGGCGGACTTTGGCCTTGATGGTCTCGTCGGTCTCGTAGACGTAGAATTCCATCCGATCGAGTTCCTGCAACAGGTCGTTGGGGAACTCGATGTCAGCCTTGTCGATCTCGTCGATGAGCAGCACGGGCCGAACGCCGGGGGCGTCGAAGGCCTCCCAGAGCTTGCCCTTCTTGATGTAGTTGCGCACGTCCTTGACGCGCTCGTCCCCGAGCTGGCTGTCCCTCAGGCGGGTAACGGCGTCATACTCGTACAGGCCCTGGGCGGCCTTGGTGGTCGATTTGATGTGCCAGGTGATCAGCGGCGCGCCGAGCGACTTGGCGATTTCCTCGGCCAGCACGGTTTTGCCGGTGCCGGGTTCGCCCTTGATCAACAGCGGCCGCTCAAGGGCGATGGCTGCGTTGACCGCAACCTTCAGATCGTCGGTCGCAACGTATTTTTCGGTGCCTTGAAAGCGCGTCGTCATGCCGTCCCCTCAGGAGCGCCCTGCGCTCCAAACAAACGTTCAATTCAAAGGGTGACAGTAGCGCCGATGAGCCATGTGTGAAGCCATTTCGCGCAGTTACGCAAAAAAGCCGCCCGGCGAAGGGCGGCCTGATTGGGGTTGCCGTCGCGACCTCAAGGGAATTTGGCCCCCGGATCGCGACGAGCCGCAGCCGGATCGGGAGGTCAGTCGGCGCCCGGATTGATCGAAACAGGGTCGGAGGCGGGGAAGGTTTCCTTCAGGCCCTTGTCGAGCTGCTTCTCCACATGCGGGTCGTTCTCGCGCTCGACGTCGTCGATCGGACGGTCTTCCTCCTCGCTGTCTTCCGGCTTGGAGGTCGCATCGTAGACCTTTGGCAGACCATCGAAGTTGGCGATGTCCTCACCGTCCGGGGTCAGGTGGGTTTCGTCGAGAATCTCAGCACGATCCTGGGCGTCCGGGGTGGCGATTTGCGGTGTCATGGGCTGCTCCTCGTATTTCGGCGAATGGCGCCGATTTGCGGAATCAACCCCTGGCGAGCGCTTACGTTCCGACCGGAAAGCGCTCTGTCAAAGCCTCGGCCATGCGCATCATGACCGCGTCCCAGTCGCCGAACGCGGGCGGAGTGAAGACCCTCGCCTGTGGGTACCAGGGGTAGTTGTCCGCCCCAAGCTGAGGCCAGGCCGATTGGGGCGTGATCATCCACAGGGGCGCGCCGCACGCTCCAGCCAGGTTGAGGGTGGCGTTGGAAAAGCCCAGGGTCAGATCAAGGGCGCAGGTCAGGGCCGCGACGTCGTCCAGGTCCTGTTTCAGGTCGATTCCTGGCGGGACCCAGATGTCGATCCCCGCCGCCTTTGCCGCGGCGATTTCTGCGTCGCAGTCTCCGTATTGAAGATTGACCAGGCTGACGCCGGGCGTGCGGAGCACCGGCTCCCAGAGGTCGAACGGCGAGAACCAGCGATGTCGGGCGCCCTTGTTGCTCATGCTCTTCCACAGCAGCCCGACCTTCGGACCGGCCGGCGCGCCGTCCAGCACCCTTTGCCAGTGAGCGACCCTGTCGGGGTCGGCTTTCAGGTAGCCCGTTTGTGTCGGAAACGCCGCGACGCAGGCGCGATATTGCTGGAGGGGGGAGGCGAGGGCGGTCCAAAGATCGATGCCGGCGAGCTCGTCATCGCCGAGAAACGGCATCAGTCGAACGGTTCGGCCGTCCACCTGGAAGGTCACGTGAGCCCCGATCCGGGCGCCGGGGAAGCTGCGCTGGAACAGCGGAACCAGGCGTGGCTCCAGGGCCAGGGTCAGCCGGCCGGAGGGACCAAGGGCGGAGAGGATGTCCGGAATGATATTGGCGAACAGAACCTCATCGCCCAGGCCCTGCTCGCCGATCAACAGCAGAGAGCGACCGCTGAGGTCATCACCTGGCCGCCACTCAGGTCGATCGATCGCAAAATGAGTGACGTCGCCGAAGGCGGGGTCGCGGCGAGCCTCATAGTCTGCCCATCCCTGCCGAAGGTCGCCCAGAGTCAGATGCATGGTCGACCGCGCCAGCTGCATCATCAACTGCTCATCCGCCGGCATGGGGGCCGTCATCGCCGCCTCGCAGTCCTTCAACGCTTCGGCGGTCTCGCCAAGGGCGTGAAGGGCGTTGGCGCGGTTGTAGCGCGCCTTGGGGAAGACCCGCTGGATGCGCAGGGCCTCTTCAAAGAAGGTCGCTGAACCCGCCGGGTCGCCCTGTTCGGACAGGATCGAGCCAAGCGTGTTCCACAGCAGGGCCTGATCGGGCGCGGCCATGATGGCCGGCTTGATGATCTCGATCGCTTCTTCAAAACGCCCCTGGTCGCGTACGGCGCAGGCGAGGTTGTTGATCGCCTCGTGGTTCTCGGGATGGGTGCGGATGAAATGGATGAACAGCTTTTCGGCGGTGTCCTTCATGCCCATCCGATAGGCCAGCCGACCCATGTCGTTGGCCACCTCTGCGTGATCGGGGATCAGCATCAGGGCTTTCTCATAGGCCTTCACCGAGCTCGCGAAGTCGCCGGCGCGTTCACGGGCGATCGCCAGGAGATACCAGGCGAACCCCGAGCGTTCGTCGATCTCCAGGCCCTTGATGGCGAGGGCGCCACCCGTGACGAAGTCGTCGGACTGCAGGGCCGCGACCGCCTTCTGCAGGACGCCCTGCACCGAGGCCGCCTTCATTTCGCTCATTGCCTCGAGCATGCGGCTCAGAGCGGCGGCGGATCCGGCCTGACCGGCGATGCCGCCGGCCGGCCGCACTTCCGCAGCTTCGCCGACCAGCGGGGTGAAACCCATGGCGGCGGCAGAAGCTTCGGACTGACGAACGGGGCGAGACATGGCGGGGGCCTTGTGGGCGCGGCGGGCGCAACGGGAACCGCTACTGGATCGCGCTTTTATGGTTAGCCGACGGTTAATCTTCAGGTTTCGGCCCGGCATTTCGCAAGATGGCGTTAACCATAACCGGGCTATGGCTGAGGCTTGTATCGGGGAGAGGTTCTGTGCCGCTCAAGCTGTCACTGAAGCCGGGCGAACGTTTCGTCCTCAATGGGGCCGTCGTCCAGAACGGCGACCGACGCGGGGTGCTGATCCTGCAGAACAAGGCATCGGTTCTTCGCGAGAAGGACATCATGCAGGAAGCGGAAGCCGTCACCCCGGCCAGGCACGTCTACTTCCCGGTGATGATGATGTACCTCGATGAGGCAGGCGCGGGGCGCTACTACGACGAGTTCGTCCGCCGCCTCACAGAATTCATGAGCGTTATCCAGAATCCGGTGGTCCTTACGGACTGCGTTAACATCTCCAAGCACATTATGGAGCGTGAGTACTACAAGGCGCTGATGCTGTGCCGGAAGCTGGTGGACTACGAGGACGAAAGGCTGGGGAATGTCGCTACAGGCGTATCAAACAGCGTCCGCTAGGGCTGAAAACCCGCGCGAGACCGAGTATCGCCTTTTCGGACAGGTGACCCGGGCCTTGATGGAAGCGGAAAAGCTTCCCGACACACAGGTCGAGGGCCGCGTTGATGCGCTCGACTGGAACCGGCGCATGTGGTCAGCCCTGGCGACCGATGTCTCCATGCCCGACAACGGGCTTCCGATGCCGCTGCGCGCCCAGATTATCTCGATCAGCATGTGGGTCGGTCGCCATACCAGCGCCGTGATCCGCCGCGAGGAGGAGATTGCTCCGCTGATCGATATCAACCGCATCATCATGCAGGGTCTTCACGGCGGCGCTGAGGCGGCCTGACGCCAGGCAGGCCGAGAGCTTCGGCGCTTTCTGCGACTGGTGAGACATGCCCGATCTCTATGCCGCCCTTCTCGCCCTGGTCCTGGTGGCCGCTGTTGTCCTGACCCACTTTCAGGCGCTCAGGCTGATGTCGGAATGGCAGAACCGTCTGCCCTGGCCGCGCCACCTGAAGGTCCTGGGGCTCATTTTCGGACTGATCTTCGCCCACGCACTTGAGGCGTTTCTCTTTAGTCTCGGCTATTCAGCCGGATCAGGCTGGATGGGGCTTGGCGACTTCATGGGTCAGCCCAATCCGACCCTGGCGCAGATGTTCTACTTTTCCATCGAGACCTACACCACCCAGGGGGTGGGCGATCTGTACCTCGTTGGCGCCCTCAGGCTCGTCGCCAGCATCGAACCTCTGGTCGGGCTGATCCTGATCGGCTGGTCAACCTCCTTCACCTTCCTGATCATGGGACTCGACTGGCGGCTTGGCGGCCCCGACCGGTCGTGATGGACCGGCCGTGACGGACGGGGTGTGATGGGCGGGGCGTGATGGTCGTCACGCGCTGGCCTCGAAGCTTCCTGCAGGATCAGTTCTAGCCAGGCGCATCGGTTCACGGTTTTATCACCGGGAGTTGTTTTCGACTGACTTTGGAGTCATCAGTGACCCGTGGTTTTCGAGGAGCAAGGCAATGGTCCAACTGGTCTTTGTGCATGGTGTCGCCACCCGGTCGTCTCCGGCCTATGACACCGAGGAAGCCAACCGGAACAAGCTGTTCACCTTTTCGCTCTTCAGCGGCGCACCCCTGAAGATAACCTCGCCGCGCTGGGGGGATCTGGTTCCGAACCTCTCCTATGGCGGAGCGGTGTTTCCGGAGAACCAGCAGGACGCCGCCTCGCTGAGCCTGGTCGGCGGTCTTTCAGACGAGCCGGCCGTGGACGCCAGCCTGTCGGCCATTCTGCCGAAAGTGGCCGAGGCGGATGCAGCCGCCGCTGTCGATGCTCTCTTCGCGGCCCTGGTCGGCCAGGCTGACGAGGAGGGGAGGCTGCTCACCGACGAGGAGGTTGAGCAGTTTCGCGCCGCCGCGGACCTGTTGGATGATGAGTCCTTCTCTCTGTCTCTGCCGGCCGACGCCTCCGATGACGACTTCATCGACGCCCTCCGGGAGCGGTCCAGTGACGACACCGCCTACGGCATCGGAGACAGCCTGAAGGGCGCCGCGACGGGCCTGATTGACCGGGCGCGTAATCTTGTCGGAACGGGGCTGACGAAGCTGTTCCGAGACGACCTCAATCCCGCCGTGGCCCGCTTTATCGGGGACGTCTTCGTTTATCTGAAGCCGGGCGCGCCAAGGGACAATATCCGGGCGCGCGTTCGGGACGCGCTGCTCTCCGCCCGGGCCGCGGCGACCGCCGCAAATGAACCTCTGGTGCTGATCGGCCATAGCCTGGGAGGCGTCATCCTCTACGATATGCTCTCGTCGCCCGTCCTCGCGGGACTGCCGGCCGATTTCAAGGTCGACGCCCTGGTGACGGTCGGGTCGCAGCCAGGGCTGTTCCAGGAAATGGGATTGTTCGACTTCGTCTCTCCGGCGACGCCGCCGGCGAAGGTTCCGGGGCCAGCGACTGTCGCCCACTGGATCAGCATCTATGATCCGATCGACATCTTCGGCTTCCGGGCTGATCCTGTGTTTGGAGCGGCGAAGGACTACGCCTTCAATTCGGTCACCGGCCTGGTCTCCGCCCACACCACCTACTTCCGCCGCCCGCAGTTTCATGCACGGCTGCGCAAGCGACTGCAGACGGCTGGCGTCATCTGAGGAAGGGCCATGACGGTCATATTCCAGCGCGACGTAGCCGGCCCGGCGACCCACGCCTTTATCATCGGCATCGGGGGCTATCCCTTCGCCAAGCCAGGCAAGCCAGGCGATCCGGTCTTGCGCAAGGTGCCGGACATTCCCAGCGCCGCCAATTCAGCAAAGCGGATGGCCGACTGGCTGATCGACAATCAGGATACGCTTGCCGCGCCTCTGGCGAGCCTGGACGTGCTGATCGGAGAGGCGCCGGTCAAGGCGCCCGATGCGCTCTACGATTGGAAAGGCGCGCCTGACACGCCTGTCGATGAGCCGACCCTCGCCAATGTCGAGGCCGCCGGCGTGGATTGGGTTGGGCGGGTTACGGCGCGGGACGGAGACGTGGCTTTCTTCTATATCTGCGGCCACGGGGCGACCCTGGCCAGCGAGCCCGTCGTCTTCCTGACGGACCTGAATGCCGACAAGCTCGACCGCTGGGGCGCCTTCATAAACCTTGGCCAGACGGCGCGGGCCTTCAAACAGCAGAACGTCCAGACGGCCTTCTTCTTCAGCGACGCCTGTCAGGAATTTCTCAGCAAGTTCGAACTGAGCAAGACACGCGGCGGGGCGCGGATCGTCGAGCCGCTGGACTCGTTCAAGCTCAACGAGGCGCGCGACAAGGTCACCCTCCTGAGCGGCGCCTCCGAAGGCCTGCTGGGCTATGAGGGCGAATGGTCGGAAGAGGCCAGCGTAAAGATGGGACGCTTCACCCAGACCCTGGTCCAGGCCCTTGATGGCCAGTCGGTTCGCAACAAGGGGGGGCGCTGGGTGGTCTACCCGGGGAGCCTGATCGAGGATCTCAAGCCCCTGCATCGATTGCGCACCGATTGGCGCTCAAAGCCCTTTGAGCCCTCGGCCCATATCACGCCCAATGACGTCTATCCGATTGTCGCTCCGGGAAGCCCGCGCGTTCCCGTCCTGATCCAGACCGATCCCGGAGAGGAAATCGACCGCTTCGACCTGGGCGTTTTCAACGACGACCCGAACGTCTTTCTCGACAGTTGCGGGCGCGGATCAATCGCCGGACGTCAGTGGGTCGCCCGCATTCCGCCCAGCTACCAGCCGCACAATGCCGTCGCGGTCTCCAGCGATCTGACGGCGCGCTATCAGGCGACCTTCTTTCCGATCTCCCCGATCTTCGATGCGAGGATCATGATCCGATGACCACCACCCTCACCTTTGCCGCGCCGGACGACCTTTCCGTGGGACGCGTGCGGGTCTTCAGGGGGGAAGACACCGTCGCCGACTGGATTTCCACGCCGTCGGACAAGACCGTCGAGATCGATGACCTTGCACCGGGCGACTACACGGCCCTGATCGAGCCGCTCGGGCTGACGCCTACGCCGTTTATCTTCAACGTGGCGGCGGGCGTCGCCAATATTGTCGCGACGCCGTTGATTTCCGTCCTGTCGGCGGCAGGGCCCTGGGCCATGATGGCGGCGCTCAAGCGTTCAGGGCCGACATCGGATGAAGTCGAACCTGTTGCGGTGATGGAGATGCCTCCGGCCGAGCCGGACCAGCGTCGCGCCTTTACGATCGGTCTCTCCCAGGACGAGACGCCGGGCGCGGTGGGAGGATGGCGACCCTACGCCGGCGAAGCTGACGTCAGCTCGCAACTGATCGATGGCGCACTCCATCTGGTTATTCGGCCGCCTGTCAGAAAAGCCCGCGCGGGTCGGTTGGCGGCGTCCAATCGTTTGCGCCTCTCGGCTTCGATCGCCAGAACCCGGGTCGAGCGCATGATGGCGCCGCTGTTCGCGGGCGGGGTGCGGATCATCTTCTCGGCCTCAGCGATGACAACCGAGGACGTCGGATTCAGGGTCATCCCCAACGACGAGGGCAGGCGCGCTCTTGTCCAGGCCTTGCTGACGGGCGGACCCGAGGAGGCCAGGGCTGTCGCAAGAGGACTGGCGGCCGGAAAGGGCGTCGATCGCTTCCTGGCGGGTGGACCGGAGGAGGATCCATGGGCGGCGGTCACCGTCGCTCTCTTGAACCTTCGCTTCCCGTCCGTGTTCGATGCCATCGGGGCCGGCTTCGTGCCAAGGCTTGTGCATCGATATGGGTGGATTCCTGACGTGCATCTTCTGGCCGCGCGTCAGGCCCTGTCTCAGGCCGGCGCGGCGGACGAGGACCGGCGACGGGCCGGCAACCGGGCGCTTCAGGCTCTGAGAAAGGCCCGGAACCTTGGCGCCCCCTATTTCGCCTACGCCAACCAGTTGATGGGAGAGGTGCTGGCGGCCCTTGTGGAGGCGCCTCTGGGCGAGCGCTTTCAGGCCCGGGCGCGAAAGGAGCGCGAGACCTGGCTGGCGAACGCCCCCCTGCAGCGTACGGCCGGCGCGGCCTTCTCATGGACCATGGCGAGCCGGGAGCGGTTCTCCGGAAAGCCGCTTTCGACCCGATCTGATCTCGCCGGAAATCTCGATGAACGGTATGCCCGGGTGGTCTTCCGGGGATTGATCGACACCAGCAAGATTACGGTCCGCCGACCAGACAGACCCCGACGAAAGGCTCCCGTCGCGGAAGCGCCTCGGGCGAGCGAGACGTCTGCTCAGGTTGGAGCCCCGGCGTCATTGGATGCTCGCCGGGCTCGCCGCGCCGGGGCCGGGACCCCAAGGGCCGCGCCGGGCGCCGCGAGCAACGCCCCTCTCAAGATCCGCAGTTCCGTGTCGTCCGCGCCGGTGACGGTGTTTGATCCCGACGATCCCAACAAGGGGCAGTTCGGCGGCGACGCGTCAGCGGGCGGCTATCATCTGAGCGCGGCCTTCGCTCCGACCGACGATGCGGACATCGTGGAGGTGCGGCTCAAGGTTCGGTCCGACGACGAGCGCGCTGCGTCCTACAGCGACGTCGTGGAGTTCGTGCTTCACCCCACATTCCAGCCGCGTGAGGTGACATCGACCTTTCGCGGACGGGAGGCCGTGCTGAATGTCTATGCGTGGGGCGGCTTCACGGTCGGCGCCCGCCTGCCCGGACAGGGCGTCGCCCTGGAACTCGATCTCGGCGAGGCCCCGGGGGCGCCGGACATCATTCGCGACCGATAGGGCGGGCTACACAAGACCGGCGAGGACGGCGTCCAGTCGGTTCGTGTCGACACCCTTTTCGGCCAATCTGGCGCTTGCAGCAGACCTTGCGGCCGGCCAGTCCGTACTGAGCATGGCCAGGCCCACGACGTCCCTGAACCGGCCGCCCTTGCGGACAAAATCCCGAAGATAGGCCTCGCGTTTGAAGCCGAAGCTCTCGTGCATCCGCCAGACGGCCTCGTTCTCGACAAAGACCTCGCACCACAGGCGGTGAAGCTTCAGCCGCTCGAAGACGTAGCCAAGGACAAGATACTCGACGGTCGCCCCGACACCGCGGCCGCGGGTCGCAGGATCAGCAAGGTAATAGGCCCAGTCGCATCTGGCGTTGACCGGATCGATGCGGGCGAGATTGGCCAGGCCGACGCCGAGACCGTCGAGCTCGATGATCCAGAACCGTCGATCCTCCTCGGTCACGGCCCTGGCCAACCAGGCCTCGTGCTCCGACTGTGTGATCGCATGGTCGGAGTACATATAGGGCGCGACGGCGTCGCTCTGGCGCCAGGCCAACACCTGTGGACCATCGTCCAGTCGCAGGCGGCGAAGGGTCACGCCCATACTGTCAGTCGAGCAGTCGCAATGAACCAAGGAACCTGTCGCCGGTCGTGTTGTCATCCTGTCCAAATGTCAGGGCCTGAGCCGCATAGACCCAGCCGTTCCTGTACAGGACGCGCATGCGCCCGCTGACGGCGACGCCCTCGACTTGCAGAGTGTAGGTGACGTCCCGCCCTTCCGCGCCTGAAACGGTGATTTTCCTCGTCGATGTCTTGGTTGCCGACATGCCTTCGATCGCGCCATCTACGAACGGCTCAAGAATCTCGGCAGCCGGAGTCGATCCCAATTCGTTCCCAAAGTTGGACGCGCTGAGGACATAGTAGGCAGAGCCCGTCGTGACGCTGTAATTGACCCCGGGGATAGCGCCCAGTTCGGTCTTGTTGGTCTGCGGCTCAGTCTTGTAGGCGCCCGGCATGTCGATGGTGACGTGAGCCTCGGCGTCGCGCACAGTCTTCCATTCCGCGGCCCAGGCCGGGGCGGCTGTGATGACCACCAGCGTCGCCAGACCCAACATCAATCCACGCATTTCAGCCCTCCAGAGAATGCAGTGCGACTGAACCACAGACGTAGGAGGAGACCAAGCCTGTGTGAAGGGACGGAGCAACAATCTCTGCCGGGCGAGGCGGCAACTGTTTCCCACCTTGTCTGCGGGGCCAGCCGGAGAGGCCCGTTTTCTGTGTAAAAACAGACAGTCCAGCGCCGACCACGCTTGGCCCGGACCTTGCCATGCGCAAGCCGGGCCAGAAGGCTCACCGGCCAAAGCGCCGGAAACCCCCGACCAGAATGGAAGGAACCGCCGATGCTTTCGGTGAACACCAATATGGGCGCGATGGTCGCGCTCCAGAACCTCAACGCGACCAACATGGAGTTGTCGCAGACCCAGAACCGCATCAACACCGGCAAGCGGGTGGCTAACGCCAAGGACAACGGCGCCATCTGGGCGATCGCTCAGGGGCAACGCGCCACGTCCCAAGCCCTCAATGCCGTGAAGGACTCGCTCAATCGCGGAGCTTCCGGGATCGACGTGGCCATCGCCGGCGGTGAATCGGTCTCCGACCTTCTGTTGCAGATGAAGGAGAAAGCCCTGGCGGCGTCGGACAGCAGTCTCGACACCGCAAGCCGTTCCGCACTGAACGAGGACTTCAAGGCCCTGCGTGATCAGATCACCAAGGCCGTCACCAACGCCGACTTTAATGGGGTCAACCTCATCAAGACCGGCGCCACGGCGATTGCAGCCCTCGCCAATTCGGATGGATCCTCCAAGCTGACCGTGAACGCAGAAGTCATGGCCCTAGGGGGATCGATTGTCACGATCGCCGCGACCGGCACCATTGGTACGGTCACCACGGCGGCCGCGATGATCACGACGGTGAACACCTCCATCGCCAACACCAGCGCGGCGCTTGCCCGTCTCGGCACCAAAGCCAAGGCGTTCGAGCTCCACTCGACCTTCATCGGCAAGCTGCAAGACAGCCTCGATGCGGGCGTGGGCAATCTGGTCGACGCGGATCTGGCCAAGGAAAGCGCCAAGCTTCAGGCTCTGCAAACGAAGCAGCAGCTCGGAGTCCAGGCTCTCTCCATCGCCAACCAGACGCCGCAGACCATTCTGTCGCTGTTCAGAGGCTAGTCGCGAAGCCGGGCGGTCCCCCTCATTGTTCGGAGGGGGCCGTCCGGCAGTCTTTTTTCAACTCCGCAGACGCGGGCGGGGTCAGTTCCCCGATTTCGGGGCCGGCTCCAGACTCTTGAGATAGCCCACCAGAGCCTGCACCTCATCGGGCTCATAGACCCAGACCGGCATGGCCCCGTGGCCGACAACGATGCCCTCGGCCAGAGCTTCTGACAAATCTCCCACATCGAACTGTTCGTGCAGATCGCGGAAACGCGGCGCCTCGGGCAAAGGGCTGTTACCGGTCAGCTCGACAGCGTGGCAGGTTGAACAATCCCGCGCGGCGATGCTGTGACCAAGCTCGAGCATTTCGGCCGGCGTTGACGCTGGCTCATCGACGATCTGGCCGCGGGCGTGTCCGCCCGTGATAACGATCAGTCCCGCCAGAAGCGGCGCCAGCAGCCCATACAGTCCAGCCGACGGCCGCAGCCTGGATCCGTCCCGCCTGAAAATGGCCATCCTGAAGTCCTCCGGGACGCCAGTGTGGCTGATCCAGACCGGCGGCGACCATGATCCACATCAACACGGCGCCAATCAGGCAGGGGCGCCAAGGCGCGGACTGCCGAAGAGGCGCGGGCGATGGGCGGAATCTGCCGGGCGGGGGTAGGCAAGGATTGCCGATCACCTTGCCAGGTCGGCAAAGTTTGCCCGTCTCGGGCATGCCTAACAGACCTATAACTCCACTATATCAATAGCTTGGGTGAATTTGTCCGGGGCTGCATTCTGGCCCGCCCCTTGCTTCCTTAGGGCTGAGCAAAATGCTCCCGGCCGTCAAAATGACGCCGGACACCTTGAATAGGGAATATCGTCATGGCGCTGAACAGCGTTAACACGAACATGGGCGCAATGATCGCCCTTCAGAACCTCAACTCCACCAACTCGGAGCTGCAGCAGGTTCAAAACCGCATCAACACTGGCAAGCGGGTTTCCTCGGCCAAGGACAATGGCGCCATCTACGCCATCGCCCAGGGCCAGAAGGCGACCTCGAATTCGCTGAACGCCGTCAAGGATTCGCTGCAACGCGGTATCTCGGTCGTCGACGTGGCGATCGCTGGTGGCGAGTCGGTCAATGACCTGCTGACCCAGATGAAGGAAAAGGCCCTCGCGGCCGCCGACACCTCGCTCGATTCGGCCAGCCGGACTGCTTTGAACGAAGACTTCAAGGCCCTCCGCGACCAGATCGGCAAGGCGGTTTCCAACGCCGACTTCAACGGCGCCAACATGATCAAGGCCAGCGGCACCACCATCGCCGCGCTCGCCAACTCCGACGGCTCGTCCAAGCTGACGGTTGCGGCTCAATCCCTGGCCCTCGGCGGCGCCAATGTGACGGTGACGGCGACCACGTCGTTCTCCACCGCCACGACCGCCGCTTCGGCTCTGGCCCTGGTCTCTGCTTCGATCACCAACACCAGCGCGGCCCTGGCCAAGCTCGGCACCGGCTCGAAGTCGCTGGAAACGCATCTCAGCTTCATCGGCAAGCTGCAGGACAGCCTGGACGCCGGCGTGGGCAACCTCGTCGACGCCGATCTGGCCAAGGAATCCGCGAAACTGCAGGCTCTGCAAACCAAGCAACAGCTCGGTGTGCAGGCCCTGTCGATCGCCAACTCCTCGGCCTCGTCGCTGCTGGGACTGTTCCGCTAACAGCACCATGAGCGGAGGCGGGCGTTTCGGCGTCCGCCTCCAATCATGCGCGTTCGCCTGGGACGTAAACTCCGGGCGCTCTGGCAGGAGACGTCGCACCGACAAGGCGCGGCGAATTGGGAGATATGACCAACAGCATCGTACCCATCCAACGCGTTCCGGAACCCATGGCGGCGCCGTCCGCTGTCGGAAGCGTAATTCCAAGGCCGGTCGAGCCGGTTGCTGAAGTCGCATCAGCAGGATCCCGCAATCACGCGGCGGACCTCAGGCTGGTCATCGAGGAAGACGCCGATACCGGCGCCTTTGTCTACAAGACCCTCGACCGTCTGACCGGTGAGGTTGTCCAGCAGTTGCCCAGGGACAGCGTTCTGAAGGCCATGGCCTCGGAGGACTACAATCCGGGTCTGATCGTGGATACCCGGGACTAGGGTTTCAGCCCCTAGCCGAGAGTTTGGCATAGTTTGACCGACGTCGCCCTTCGCGACGGCGGGCATCATGGTTTCCGGCCCGTTAACCATACGCACACGAACACCGCGATATCCTGAACGGGAACAGGCGGCCGAATCGTCGGCTGCCAGCGCCGGACGGCGCATCCCGGAGACGGTCCATGACGATCGGTGTGCACACCAACCAGTCAGCCCTGATTGCCCTTCAGAATCTGAACAAGACAAACGACAACCTGGAAAGCGTTCAGGGTCGTATCAGTACGGGGCTGAAGGTCCAGGGCGCCAAGGACAACGCGTCCGTCTGGGGCATCGCCCAGGCCCAGCGCGCTGATATCGGCGCGCTGTCCGCGGTGAAGATGAGCCTGGATCGCGCCACATCGGTCGCGGACGTTGCGCTGACGGCCGGCGAATCCGTCTCGGACCTTCTCAACACCCTGAAGGAAAAGGTCGTGGCGGCGATGGACCCGTCGCTCGACACGGTTTCAAGGACCGCCCTTGACGCCGACTTCAAGGCTACCCTGAAGCAGATCACCCAGGCTCTGACCAACGCCAACTTCGACGGCGCAAATCTGCTCAACGGCTCGCTGACCAACAATATCCGCTTCCTCGCCAACGCCGACGCCAACTCCTACATTACGCTGTCGGTGAAGGACATGTCGCTGGGCGGTTCGCTCATCACTGTCGCCGGCACCGCGTCGATTACGACGGCGACGCTCGCCACCTCGATCCTGGCCCAGCTGAACAGCTCGATCAGCAACGTCAACCAGGCGCTTGGCGATCTGGGCGCCCAGTCCAAGCAGATCGAGGCGCACAACACCTTCATCTCGAAGCTGACCGATGTGCTCAACAGCGGGATCGGCAATCTGGTGGACGCCGATCTGGCGAAAGAAAGTGCTCGACTGCAGGCTTTGCAGGTCCAGCAGCAGCTCGGCGCCCAGGCGCTGTCGATCGCCAACCAGGCGCCGCAGGTGGTCCTGTCGCTCTTCCAGGGCAACTAGGCTGAGCCTGACGCAATCTGATGCCCGGGTTGCGTCAGGGCGCTATGTCAACTTTCCGGTGGCTGCATGATTGAGCTTCGTGACCTGGAGCCCGGCGACGAGGAGCAGCTCTACCGCTGGCGCCTTGAACCTGAGGTCGAGCGGTGGATGTCTGACGCCGCGGTTCCCGACAGGGGCGCTCACCAGCGATGGTTTGTTGATTTGCTGGCGGGGGGCGACGGTCGCGGCTGGATGATCACCCGTAGCGGCAAGCCCGTCGGGTTGCTGACCCTTACGGGTCTGGCCAGCCATCACCGCCGCGCGGCGTGGAACTGGTTTGTTGGCGATGCCGACGCCCGTGGGCGCGGCGTGGGTCGCGCCGCCCAGGTTCTCGGGCTGGACAAGGCGTTCGTTGAACTTGGCGTCGACAAGGTCTGGGCCGAGGTGATGGCCGACAATGACGGCGCCCTGAAGCTTCAGGCCGGCGCCGGCTTCTTGCGGGAAGGGTATCTGCGAGATCATGTGCTGAAGGCTGGGCGCCGCCGGGATGTGGTGCTCCTGGGCATTCTCGCGTCGGACTGGAGGGCGTGTCGCGAAAAGGCGCGCGGCGCCCTGGTGGAGGCCCGCCTTGTTGCCCCTTAACGACCTGTAAGCGCTGACCAACGATACTACCGCTGAAGACGTGCGCCCGCACGTTCAGGAACGGCCGTGACCACGATCGATTCATCCATCTTGCTGGGCTACTACCAGGCGCGAACCGGTCAGGCATCCACCCTGTCGAGCGGGTCTTCAACCTCGACCAAAGTAAAGTACGCGCCGACGGCCCCTTGGGCGACCAACTCCGCGGCGCCCCGCGCATCCGCGCTCGTCACGTCGGTCATGAACGGGCGACGTTTCATCAACGAGAATGCGGCGACGCTCGACCTTGCGGGAGCCAGTGAAGACTACAAGAAGCTGTTTTCCCTGTTCCAGGGCCTCAATGCGCTGACCGGCCTGGCCGAGCGAATGGGCGCCAAAGGCGTCTCTGACGCCGAGAAGACCAAGATCGAGAAGCTCTTCACCAAGGGGCTGAGCGAGACCACGGCCTATGCCGACAGCCTGAAACTGGCGCAGCTTCGTCTGACACGGGGCGAGACCATGCTGGCGGACAAGACGGCTGTCGGCGTGCCGCGCTCGAACTACAGCTATACGACCTCGACCGTTCATACCGGAACCTCGGCCGACGCCGTGGAGGCCTTCGCGGGGCCGGTGGTGTTCGATATCGCGGTCAAGAAGCTGAACACGACCCAGAACATCAGCATCGACCTATCAGAGATGGGAGGCGCGACGCGCTCGATGAGCGCTGTCACCTCCTTCATCAACGACAAGCTGGCCGCCGCCGGCGTCGCCACCCGCTTCCAGGTCAGCCGGACCGCTGGAGATCCGCGAGAGATCAAAACCGGCGGCACGACGGTCAAGCTACCGGCGCTGGCGGACAAGTACGCCTTCAAGGTGGTCGGTGACTCCTCGGAGGCGGTGACTTTTTCGGCGGCCGCGACCACGCCGGCTGTCTATGTCTCCACCACCGCCGGAAATCCTGATCCGGACAAGGACAAAACGACCGACGACGGGGTCTTCGTCAGCACGATGATCAAGACGGGCGCGGCGACCGCGCCCGGTGAAGTCGGCTCACGCATCTTCTCCAACGGCCTCGAGAAGACGGTGACTTCGGTCAAGGACAGTCAGGTTGGTCCGGATGGTTCGGTCTATATGTTAGCCGAGGTCTCCGGTGACGTTGATGGCCAGGCGATCAAGAGCGCTACCGATGTCGCCCTGCTGAAATACGATTCACAGGGAAAGCTGATCTTCGCGCGGACGCTTGGCGCCGTGGGTGAGACCAAGGCCAATGCCCTGACCGTGTCCTCGGATGGCAAGGTCGCCATCGCCGGCTCCATTACGGGGCAGCTGGAGGGCGCAACCAACGGTCCGATCAATTCCGGCCCCAAATCATCCCTGAGCGACAGCTTCGTAACGTTGTTCGACGCCAAGGGAGACGAGGTGTGGACCAGCCGCCGGGGCGCGCTGCAAGCCGACGAGGCCACAGCCGTCGCGTTCGGCGACGACGGCACGCTGTATGTTGGCGGGAAAACCAAATCGTCCATGCCGGGCGCCAGCGGCCTTGGCGGCTGGGATGGGTATCTCATGGCGCTGACGACGGACCCGCTTGGAGCGCCCAAGGCGCTCTTCACCCAGCAGATCGGCGGGGCAGGGGAGGAGATGGTCAACGGCCTGGTGGTCGATGGCTCCACCGTGATTGTCGCCGGAACCGAAGACAAGCGCGCCGTCCTCCGCAGCTACGATGTATCCGGCGGCGCCGCGGTCGCGGGCGCGACACGGGATCTGGGCGATCTGGAGGGTGGAAACCTGGCCGGCATCAGGCTGGAGGGCGGGCAACTGTTCATTGGCGGCTCGACCCGGAACGGAGCCCTGGCCCTGGGCGCTGCGTCAAACGCCTATGCCGGCGGCATCGACGCCTTTGCCGGTCGCTTGTCGACAGACCTCTCGGATACCTCCGCGGACGCCCTGACCTACTACGGCGGCGCCAATGACGACACCGTCACCGGTATGGCGGTCTCAGGGGGCAAGGTCTGGCTGACCGGTCTGGCGGGCGAGGCCATGCCCGATGGATCCGAAAAGATTGCCGAGCGGGATGGGTACATCGTCGAACTTGACCCGATCACCGGAACAGCCGGGTCCGCCCAGCGTATTTCCGGCAAAGACGGTTACGTCACGCCGACCTCGATCGCGGTCGATGCAAGCGGCGCCTCGGCCCTCGACAAGCTTGGCCTGCCCAAAGGCACACTGGCTTACACGGACTCGCAGCTGATCACTTCGGCAACCTCGGCGAGGGCGGGCGACCAGTTCCAGATTCGCACCCGTGAGGGCGGCCCCCTGGCCACAGTGACTCTTTCCGCCAACGACACGCTTGAAACCCTCGCCGCCAAAGTCAAACGCGCCGGCGGCTTCCGGGCAAAGGTCGAGGTCGTCAGCGACGGCGATGTTCGCAGGCTGAAAATCACGCCGGCCAACGCCAATGCCCAGGTCGAGGTGCTGCCCGGCAAGAACGGCCGCAACCTTCTTGAGTCGGTGGGGCTGGCCGAGGGTGTCGTGCGGCTGACAAAGCTGCAGGACGGCAGGACTGTCTCGGCCAACGGCGGCGGGAATGTTTACGGCCTGGGTCTGGCCAATGACATCAGCCTGGCCACCGAGGATTCCACCCGCAACGCCCTGTTGGTTCTGTCCAAGGCCATGAGCGCCATCCGGACCGCCTACAAGGACCTCGAGACCGCGGCCAAGCCCGCGTCGGTCTTGAAGGCTGCAGCGGCGTCGGGGCCGGTGCCGACCTATCTGACCAACCAGATTTCCAACTACCAAGCGGCGCTGGAGCGTCTCGGCGGCTGACAACCTCCTCGCGGTCTGCACGGCGGAAGCTTGAAAGCGTCGCAATGTCGCGCTAGCGCTGACACATGGAATTCTTCAAGGACCGTCGAGTTGTTCTGGGCCTGGGCGCCCTGGCCGCCATCCTTCTGGGGGCGGTTATCGCCATGGTCATCGCGGGCGGCTCAAAGACGCCTGACGGCCCCCCGCCGGCATCTCAAGGCGGCCTTGTGGTCGAGCAGGGACGTGATGATGACACCAAGCTGGATCCGGCCCGGCCGATCCGCTGCTTTGTCGAAGGGCAGTTCGCCGGGGAAGTGACGCTGACCGAATGCGCCAAGCGCAATGGCGTCGCAACCGGGGCGCTCGACGTTGGAGTCGACGAGACCGGCGCGCTTTCGGCCTCCGGCCAGACCGGGGCCATCTTTGCGCCCCTGCCGCCGACCGATGTCGCCTCTGCGCCGGCTCCAGATCCGGTCCCGGCCCCCGCGCCGACACAGACGGCCGCCGCGCCGACGCCCGCGCCCGTTCCGGCGTCGGATGGCGGGGCCTGCTGGCGGTACGCAGACGCAACCTGGAGCAAGCTTCCGGAATCCCTCAGCCTGCAAGCCTGCGTCCAGCGACTCTACGCTGGCCAGTGTGAGCGGTCCGGCCGGGCCACCTACGGGCGGTGGGGTCAGCAGACCCTGCGTCTGGTTCCGGGCAGGGTGGAGATCTCCGACGACAACCGTCGCTTCCGCACGCTCGCGCGCCAGAACCGCAACTGCACCATCGAGCCGGTGGGTTGAGCTTGACCCGGACCAGGCGTTAGGATCGACAAATGTCAAAGCCGTTCGCTGTCCTTGCCGCTCTCGCTTCAGCCTTCGCCGTTACGGCCTGTGAGAAGGTCCCCGAAGCCCCCTACGAAAAGGGTGTCTGCTTCCATGCGGTGCCGGAGAAGGACAACACCTTCCGGTTCAACCCCGTGAAGAAGAACGTCCAGTCGATCGAATACTGCGCTGCCGAACTCGAGGGCATGCGCGTCCGATTCCTGCGGATGGGCGGTCAGAACCGCGATATTGTCGGCGCCTATCAGGGCAGTTTTCTGGTCATTACGCCGGCCGGTATCTTCCGGCGGGAGCGGTGGAACGGAAATCAGTACCTGCTGATGGTCCGCACCGGCGACGGCCGGCTGGCCCAGCCTGGGGCGGTTCCCAACTACTGAGAAGCGGACTGGCGGTCGAAATCTTGCTGTGGACGCTTTGTTGAAAGCGTGAACAAAGCATAAACATTAAGCTTGCGTGAAGGGTTTCTGCTCGCTAGGGTCCGCGCCAGATTCCGGCGCTGCAGGTCGCCGGGCGAGATGGAGATCCCCGATGGCGGGCAGCGTCAACAAAGTCATTCTGGTCGGCAACCTGGGCAAGGACCCGGAGGTTCGCACCCTCAATTCCGGCGACAAGGTCTGTAACCTGACCATCGCCACGTCCGAGTCCTGGCGTGACCGCAACAGCGGTGAGCGCAAGGAAAAGACCGAATGGCATCGGGTGGTGATCTTCAACGACAACCTCGTGAAGGTCGCCGAGCAGTACCTGAAGAAGGGCTCCAGCGTTTATATCGAGGGCGCGCTCCAGACCCGCAAATGGACCGATCAGCAGGGCGTCGAAAAGTATTCGACCGAGATCGTGCTGCAGAAGTTCCGCGGCGAGCTGACCATGCTGGGCGGTCGTAACGACAGCGCCGGCGGCGGTGACCGCGATTACGGCGGCGGCGGCGATTACGCGGGTGGCGGGTCCAGCAGCGGCGGCGGATTTGGCGGCGGTCAGCGCAACCAGCCCTCCGGCCCCCGCGAGGACTTCAGCGCCGATCTGGACGACGAAATCCCCTTCTAGGGATCGGCGAGCGGCGCCGGCCTTGTGTGATTTCCGCTGAGAACCAACGCGGCTGATTGACCGGCCTTCAGGACGGTCTATCAGCGTCGGCGTGACCCCTGATCAGCGCACACCTTTCAGCTCCACAGAATGGCTGGCCATTTTCGGCATCATTCTGGTCTGGGGACTCAACAACGCCGCCGCCAAACTGGCGACGGAGGCGCTGCCGCCGCTGTTCATCGGCGGAATGCGCTTTCTGATCGCGCTCATTGTTCTGACCCCGTTTCTCAGGCCTCCGTGGCCGCCCTGGCGACAGATGCTGCCGCTGGTTCTGCTGGCCGGCCCCTTGCACTTCGGCCTCGTCTATGTGGCCTTTTCGATGGTCCATAATCTCAGTCCCATCGTTGTCGCCCTTCAGCTCTGGATCCCGATGACCGCCGCCTTCTCATGGCTGGTGTTGAGGGAGACCATGCCGAAGTCAGCCATCGCCGGGATGGCGGTGGCGTTCGTCGGTGTCGTCTGGATGAGCCTTGACCCTCATGGCGCCGCTGATCTTGGCGGTCTGATGATCGGCATTCTCGCAAGCGCGCTCTGGGCGCTCGCCACGGTTTTGATGCGACGGGCTCCAGGCGTGCGGCCGCTGAAGATGCAGGCGTTGACGTCTCTGGCTGCGGCGCCGGTCCTGCTGGCGGCGTCATTCGCCTTCGAGCCTGATGTCGTGGCCCGCGCCTCGACGGCCTCGCCCTTCGTCTGGATGCTGGTGGCCTTTGCCGCCGTCGCCTCAACCGTTGGCGCGACGGGGCTGTTGTTCTGGCTGGTACAGAGACGGGAGGCCGGGCGCGTGACCCCGTGGTTTCTGCTAACGCCGCTGGTCAGCTGCGCCATCGGCGTAGGGCTTATGGGCGATACCGTTACGCCACAGTTGGTGTTCGGCGGTCTTGCGACCATGGCCGGGGTGGCGCTGGTGGCGCTCAGCGAGCGCCGCCTCCGCCGCCCCGCACCGGCTGTCTAGCGGATCACGCCGCAGGCAACCCGCCCGCCGGCGCCGCCGATCGGCTGGGTTTTGTAGTCATCGGGCTTGTCGTGGATCACGATGGCGGACCCGTCCGTATCCAGCAAGGTGACGCGGCCCTCGGCGCCGTTCAGCGAGGTCCAGGGACTGAAGAGTTCCACATGGCCCGTTCCGTCGGCGGCGACATAGAGATTGGGCAGGTCGCCGGCTTCATTCAGGTCGGGGTTCAGCAGGCCGTGAACCATGGTCGAGCCGCCATGCACATGACCGCCGGCGGATTTGAAATCAGCGCTGGAGCAGTCGCCCTTCTCATGCAGATGCAGTCCATGCCAGCCGGGCGTCAGGCCCTTGACCTCGATCTTCAACAGAACGCCCTTCGGCGCCTCGGTCACGGTCGCTTCGCCCAGCATCTCGCGGGCGGGGCCTTTCAGTTGAACAGCTTTGCTGTCGGTCTGGGCGGCGGCGGGGAGGGCGAGGGCCGCAAGGGCTGCGGCGGCGATAAGGGCGCGCATCGAAGTTCTCCAGTGGTTTTGTCAGTGAAGGCCGTCATAGGCCCCCAATGGGGCGTCCGGGTGGCGCCCACCGATCTGTAATGATAACAAAGGCCAACACGTTCCGTGCCGATTCCACCGGATAATTTGCTTCCTTGACCGACGAAAATCACACGCCGCCCGATGACAGCCGGCGGGGCGCAGTCAGCCCCATCGCCATCGAGGACGAACTGAAGAAATCCTATCTCGATTACGCCATGAGCGTGATCGTCAGCCGGGCGCTTCCGGACGCGCGCGATGGCCTGAAGCCCGTGCACCGCCGGGTGCTGTTCAGCATGAACGAGCAGGGCCACAACCACGACAAGCCTTACGTCAAATCGGCCCGCGTGGTCGGCGACGTCATGGGCAAGTATCACCCGCACGGCGACCAATCGATCTATGACGCACTTGTGCGCATGGCCCAGCCCTTCTCCATGGGGCTGATGCTGATCGACGGCCAGGGTAACTTCGGCTCGGTCGATAACGATCCCCCGGCGCAGATGCGCTACACCGAGTGCCGGATGACCCGGGCCGCCGAGGCCCTGCTCGCCGACCTCGACAAGAACACCGTCGACTTCAAGGACAACTACGACGGCAAGGAATCAGAGCCGGTTGTTCTGCCGTCGCGGATTCCCAATCTGCTGGTCAACGGCTCGGGCGGCATCGCCGTCGGCATGGCGACCAATGTGCCGCCGCACAATCTGGGTGAAATTGTCGACGCCTGTCTGGCGATGGTCGACAACCCCGATGTCTCGCTCGAGGAACTGCTCGAGATCGTTCCCGGTCCCGACTTCCCGACCGGCGGCGAGATCGTTGGCCGATCCGGCGCCCGCCAGGCCCTGATGACCGGCCGGGGCAGCGTGATCATGCGCGGCACCTCGACGATCGAAACGATCCGCAAGGACCGCGAGGCGATCGTCTTCACTTCGCTGCCCTATCAGGTGAACAAGGCGGCCCTGATCGAGCGCATCGCCGAGATGGTTCGCGAAAAGCGCATCGAAGGCATCGGCGAGATGCGCGACGAGTCGGACCGTCAGGGCCTGCGCGTGGTGATCGAGCTGAAGCGCGACGCGACCCCCGAGGTCGTGCTCAACCAGCTTCACCGCTACACCTCGGTCCAGACCAGCTTCGGCGTCAACATGCTGGCCCTTAACCGGGGCCGGCCGATGCAGATGGGCCTGAAGGAACTGCTGACCTGCTTTGTGGAATTCCGCGAAGAGGTTGTCGTCCGCCGCGCCAAATTCGAGCTTGGCAAGGCCCGTGACCGTGGCCACACCCTGGTCGGCCTGGCCATCGCCGTGGCCAACATCGACGAGGTCATCGCCATCATCCGCTCCTCGGTCGATCCGGCCGAGGCCCGCTCCCGCCTGGTCGCCAAGGCCTGGCCGGCCGGCGACATGATGCCTCTGATCAATCTGATCCAGGACCCGCGCACCATCGTCGCCGATGACAGCGTGAGCCTGACCGATGAGCAGGCCCGCGGCATCCTGGCCCTGACCCTGTCGCGCCTGACCGGACTTGGCCGTGACGAGATCATGGGCGAGGCCGGAACCCTGTCGAAGACCATCGCCGAACTGCTGGAGTTGCTGTCGCAGCGTTCCAACATCATGGCCGTGGTCCGCGAGGAACTGGTCGAGGTGCGCGAACGCTTCGCGGTGCCGCGCCGGACCGTCATCATCGACGGCGACGGCGACATCGAGGACGAGGACCTGATCCCCCGCGAGGAGATGGTCATCACCGTCACCCACGGCGGCTACGTCAAGCGCACCCCGCTCTCGACCTATCGCAGCCAGAGGCACGGCGGCAAAGGCCGCAGCGGCATGGCGACCAAGGACGAGGACGCCGTCACCCGGGTCTTCTCCGCCTCCACCCACGCGCCGATGCTGTTCTTCAGCTCCGGCGGCAAGGTCTACAAGCTCAAGGTCTGGAGGCTGCCGGTCGGCGGCCCGACCTCTCGCGGCAAGGCGTTCGTCAATCTTCTGCCGATCGAGCAGGGCGAGACCATCACCTCCATACTCACTCTCCCCGAGGACGAGGCGACCTGGGATACCCTGGACGTGATGTTCGCGACGCGTAGCGGCAATGTCCGCCGCAACAAGCTCAGCGACTTCGTCCAGATCAACCGCAACGGCAAGATCGCCATGAAGCTCGATCCGGAGCTTCTCGACGGCAAGGACGCCATCGTCGGCGTCGGACTCTGCACCAGTGACAGCGATATCCTGCTGACCACGGCCGCCGGTCGCGCCATCCGCTTCGAGGCGAATGACGTGCGGGTCTTCATGAGCCGCGATTCCACCGGGGTGCGCGGCATCCGCCTGCAAGGCGATGATGTCGTCATCTCCATGGCTATCCTGCGCGCTGTCGCGGCCACGCCCGACGAACGGGTCGCCTACCTCAAGCAGTCCAGGGCGCTGCTGCGCGCCCAGACCGGCGAAGAGGGCGAAGAGGTGGAAACCGTTGCGGCCGATGAGGAGGAGGGCGTCACCGACACCACCCTCAGCCCGGAACGCTTCATCGAACTGGGCGCGGCGGAGGAGACCATCCTCACCATGTCCACCGAGGGGATCGGCAAGCGGTCGAGCGCCTATGACTTCCGTCGCACCGGTCGCGGCGGCCAGGGACTGCTGGCTCAGGATCTCACCCGCAAGGGCGGTCGTCTGGTCGCCGCCTTCCCGGTCGAGGACAGCGATGAGCTGCTTCTGGTGACAGACGCCGGTCAGCTTATCCGTTGCCCGGTCAGCAATATCCGGATCGCCGCCCGAAATACGCAAGGGGTGATTGTCTTCCGCACCGGCAAGGATGAGCATGTCGTCGGCGTCGAGCGTCTGGCGGAAGCCGGCGGCGGCGAGAGCAGCGATGACGAGGGTGAGACGGGCGCCATTGAAGGCCCCGCCGCCGACTGACCATAAACCCTCCGGCCTCGGCCGGGACGCGCAAGAGGGCTGGCTGTTGAAACGAGTAGGTCTCTACCCGGGCACGTTCGACCCGATGACCAATGGTCATCTGGACATCATTGGCCGGGCCGTGAAGCTGGTCGACAAGCTGGTCATCGGCGTGGCGATCAACAACAGCAAGGGGCCGCTGTTCAGCCTTGAGGAGCGGGTGGAAATCACCCGCCGCGAGACCGAGCACCTCAAGTCCAGGGCCGAGATCGAGGTGGTGCCGTTCGAGGGCCTGCTGATGCATTTCGCCCGCGAAGTCGGCGCGGGGATCATCATCCGCGGCCTGCGGGCCGTGGCGGACTTCGAATACGAATTCCAGATGACGGCGATGAACCAGCAGCTGGACCGGGATATCGAGACTGTCTTTCTGATGGCCGATCCCCGGCATCAGGCCGTGGCGTCCCGGCTGGTCAAGGAGATCGCCAAACTGGGCGGGGATATCTCCAGCTTCGTGCCCAAGGGCATCGAGGCGCAGTTGTTGGACAAGGTCGGGCGGAGCTAACCCCGCTGCGGTTGTCCCTGGTCTTTGGCGAAAATGGCCTTGTGATCGCCGCATCCCCATTCTACGGCCCAGTTCCATGAAACCTGTCCTGATCGCCGCCGTCCTCGCCGTTCTGCCCCTGGCTTCTCAGGCCCAGACTGCGCCGCCCCTCGCCGCCAGCGACTGGCGCACGCCGGACCCCCAGAACGTCCTGGTCATCGACACCAACCAGGGCCGGATCATCGTCGAAATGGCGCCCCAGTTGGCGCCGGCGCATGTCGCACAGGTCCGCACCCTGGCGCTTCGCCACTTCTATGATGGCCTGCAGTTCTTTCGGGTGATCAACGGCTTCATGGCCCAGACGGGCGATCCGAACAATGACGGCACCGGCGGGTCGGACCTGCCGGGGCTGCAGGCTGAATTCGAGTTCCGTCGTGCCCCGGCCGATCCCTTTGTCCTCTACGACAAGCTGCCGGCCGGCGGTGGAACGGGCGTCACCGAGGTTGGCTTCTACGGCGTGATGCCTGTGCGCACTGGCCCGCAGATGCAGATGTTTGCGTCCATCGACGGCAAGACGGGGGGCTGGGGCCTGTTTTGCCCCGGCGTGGCAGGTATGGCGCGCGGGCAGTCGCCGGACAGCGCCAACAGCCAGTTCTTCCTGATGCGCGACACCTATCCCACCCTCAACAGCCAATACACGGCCTGGGGACGGGTGATCAGCGGCCAGGATGTGGTCAACAAACTGAAGGCCGGGCCGGAGGACGCGAAAGTCGCCGAACCCCGCGACTTCATGAAGACCGTGAGACTGCTGTCCGACATTCCGGAGAAGGATCGCCCGAAGATCCAGGTCGTCGATACCCGCTCGCCGGGCTTCAAGAGCCTGGTTGAGGCGCAGAAGGCGGCCGCCGGCGGCGTTCTGACCATTTGCGATGTGACGATTCCGGCTAAGCTTACGCCTTAGGTTTAATTCCGCCGGGGCACGGCGGTCGACCCCGGGGGTTCCATGCGTCACCTTCTCGCTCTGTCCGCCGCCGCAGTCTGTCTGGCCGGCTGTATCTCCGTCACCGTGTCCTCGACGACCGAGGTGACGCCTGGACCGCCGGCGGCCGCCGACTGGCGCACCCCGGACCCCGCCAACGTTCTGGTCATCGAGACCAGCAAGGGTCAGGTCATCGTCGAGCTGGTTCCAGAGGTCGCGCCCGATCACGTGGCCCGCCTTGTCGATCTGGCTCACAAGGGCGCCTATGACGGACGGACCTTCTTCCGGGTGATCGACCGGTTCATGGCCCAGACCGGAGACCCCCTGGACACCGGCGAGGGCGGCACGGACCTGCCCAATCTGAAGGCGGAGTTCACCTGGCGCCGCGGCGACGACAGCCTGTTTGTGCCGGTATCTGCTCCCCAGGGAACACAGACCGGCCTGGTCCTGTCGCTCCCGGCAATCAGCCAGGATGACAGCTACAGGACGATGACCAGCGACAAGAAGGTCGCCGCCTGGGGCACCTATTGCCCGGGTGTCGTCGGCATGGCGCGCGATGAGAACCCCGACAGCGCCAACAGCCAGTTCTTCTTGATGCGATACGCCTATCCCTCGCTCGACAAGCGCTACACGGCCTTTGGGCGGGTGATCAGCGGGCTGGATGTCATCCGCTCGGTCAAGGCCGGAGAACCGGTCGAGGCGCCGCAGGATCGGATGAAGACGGTGCGCGTGCTGGCCGATATCCCGGAGGCCCAGCGACCGAAGATCCGGGTGATTGATGCAAAGGGGCCGTGGTTCGCGGCCTATGTCGCCCGGGTCCGGGCAGAGAAGGGCGCCGACTTCTCGGTCTGTGACCTCGATCTGCCCGTCGAGGTCAAATAGACTTCAGGCAGACAGACCAAAGGCCTCGTCAAACGCGGTCTGACCAAAAGCGGTGAAGGTCACGACCCGGCTGTCGGGCTCGCGTCTCGCCCAGCCGAGTTCGAATATCCGCGTCAGCAGCGCCGCGCCGAGCGTGCCCGCCAGGTGCCTGCGCCTCACGCTCCAGTCCAGACAAGCCTTGCATACGGGACGTCGTCCGGGCCGCAGGGCGGCAGGGTCGATGCCGAAGTCTTCGGCGAAGGCCGCCCCTCGCCGGGTCAGGGTCAGGTCCTCGCCATCTTCGGCCAGCCGTCCATCGGCGATCATGGCGTCCAGCATGGCCACGCCCATGTCGCCGGCCAGATGGTCATAGCAAACCCTCGCCGCCCTTAGCGCCGGCTCCTTGGGCCCGGTGCGCACCCGTTGATGCCCGGCGCGGCTGGCCAGTCCCATCAGGCCCTCGAGCACGGCGCCGACGTCCGCGTCGGCCAGGGCGTAGTAGCTGTGGCGGCCCTGCTTGCGGCTATGCAGAAGGCCGCCCTCGACCAGCCTGGCCAGGTGGGAGCTTGCCGTCTGGGGCGTGACGCCAGCGTGCCGGGCCAGTTCGCCGGCTGTGAGCGACTGCCCGTCCATCAGGGCCGTCAGCATATTGGCCCGCGCAGGATCACCCAGCAGGGCAGCAACGAGCGCGATATTCGGGCCGACGTTCATAGTTCGACCGTAGTCGCAACATCAGCGTTGCTCAAGTCGCTATGCCACAGGCAACCAAGGAGACCCTGATGAGCATCGTCTGCTGCATTCGCTATGTGATCGACCCCTTCCAGAGCGAGGCCTTCGAGGCCTATTCCCGAAACTGGCTGACCATCATTCCGGCCTGTGGCGGCGACCTGATCGGCTATTTCATGCCCCATGAGGGCACGAACAACATCGCCCTGGCCCTGATCGGCTTTGACAATCTGGCGGCCTATGAAGCCTACCGGACCCGGTTGAAGTCAGACCCGGCGGGACGAGCCAACTTCGAGATGGCCAGGTTGCAGCGGTCTATCCTCTCCGAGGAGCGCACCTTCCTGCGTCCGGTGACGACATGATCGCGGTCATCTTCGAAGTCGAGCCGGCCGAGGACGGCCGCGACCGCTATCTGGCGCTGGCCGCCGACCTGAGGCCGGAACTCGAAACCCTGGACGGGTTCGTGTCCGTTGAGCGCTATGAAAGTCTCAGTCGACCGGGAAAGCTCCTGTCCCTGTCGTTCTTCCGCGACGAGGCGGCCGTGGAAGCCTGGAGAAACCTCCGACGCCATCGTCAGGCTCAGGCGGCGGGGCGCTCCGGTGTGTTTGCCGACTATCGCCTGCGTATCGCTCATGTTGTCAGGGACTACGGCCTGAACGACCGTCTGCAGGCGCCGCCGGATTCCCGACAGATTCACGGCGGAACCCTCGAGGAGGGCAGGAATTGATCGCGGGAGCGGGCATAGCGGTGAGGATCGCCCTATATTCGCTTGATCGCTTCGACGGACGCCGTTGATCCCGCCCGCCCGGCGCGCCTACAAGGTCCGCCTGTTTATCCAAAGGACATCCCCCTCATGGCCGACGACGCCGAAAATACCCTGATCCTGACCCTCGACACCGGCCCGGTGACCATTCGCCTCCGCCCCGACCTGGCCCCCGGTCACGTCGAACGGATCAAGGAACTGACCCGCGAGGGCTTCTACGACGGCGTGGTCTTTCACCGCGTGATCCCGGGCTTCATGGCCCAGGGCGGCGACCCGACCGGCAGCGGCATGGGCGGCTCGAAGAAGCCCGACCTGAAGGCTGAGTTCAGCAAGGAGCCGCACATCCGCGGCGTTTGCTCCATGGCCCGTTCGTCCAACCCCAACTCGGCCAACAGCCAGTTCTTTATCTGCTTCGACGACGCCACCTTCCTCGACGGCCAGTACACCGTCTGGGGTGAGGTTACCGACGGCATGGACAACGTCGACGCCCTGCCCAAGGGCGAGCCGCCGCGCAGCCCGGGAAAGATCGTCAGCGCCAAGGTCGGCGCGGACGCCTGAGTCATGACCCCGGCCCTCGAAGCCGCCTGTGCGGAGCCGCACCGCCGCTACCACGGCCGGGCGCATATCGAGGCCTGTCTGACTGAACTCAGCAGCGTCGCCGGTCTCGGAGAGCGGGACCGGCGATTGCTCACCTGGGCCATATGGTGGCACGACGCCATCTACGATCCGACCCGGGGCGACAACGAAGAGGCCAGCGCTGATATGGCCCGCCTCGATCTGGCGGCGATGGGCGCGGACCAGTCCGACATCGATGAGGTCGTGCGGTTGGTCCTTCTGACCAAGGGTCACTCTGTGCCTGAGGGCGACGCCCTCGGAGCCTTGCTCGTCTCCATCGACCTGGCTGTTCTCGGCGGCGAGCCTGAAGCCTATGACGCCTACGCCGCAGGAGTCAGGCAGGAGTATGCCCATGTCCCCGAGCCGCAGTTTCGAGCCGGGCGCGCTCGCGTGATGCGCCACTTCCTTGAGGCGCCGGTGATCTACGCCGACCCGGACTTTCGCAAGCGCCTGGAAGAGACGGCGCGTCGGAACATCGCCCGGGAAATCGCCGGGCTCGAATCCGCCTGAACTAGCGTCTCAGCACGACCACCACCGGGTAGTGGTCTGAACCCAGTTTCGGACCGCGTTCGACGCTGACCGTCTTCCAGTCATTGCCGGCGTAGACCTGATCGATCGGCAGCACCGGAAACGGCAGGTTGATATGGTGGCGGCTGACGGGCGCCGCTGGCCAGCTGGCCAGGGCGTGCGTGCGTCGGTCCAGACCGAACATCTGATCCTGCCGCCTCAGGGAGAACGACCAGGGGGTCGAGTTGAAATCGCCAGCGACGATGGCGCTGTCCCGGGGGAGGGTGTCCAGGACCCGGGTCAGGCGGCGTGTCTGCTGCTGTTGCGGGCCGGCGGGCAGGGGCCAGGTGTAGTGGACGCCGATCACGGAGAAGTCTCCGCGCTCCGTGCGGAAGCGGGCCACCGCGCCGGAGAGCCAGTCCGGATTGTCGACCGCGCCCAGCCCCCGATGACTGACGGGCTTTATCCGTGACAGGATCATGGTCGAGCAGGGCGCCGGATCGGCGCAGCTGATCTGGTAGGGATAGGAAGACTTCAGGGCACGGGCGACGCCGCCGGTCCTGGCAAAGGCTTCTTCAAACACCAGGATGTCGGCGTCCTGGTCGCGGATCCAGTCGACCATGCCATCGGCGTTTCCGGCCCGGCCCCACAGATTGAACTGGATCAGTTTCAGGGTTTCCCCGGACTCGGGCGGCGCAGGCCCCCGGCTCCGGGTCAGTTCCGGGGCCATCAGGCCGCCCGCCGCCAGAAGGCCGACGAAGGCTGCAACAGGCGTGATCCTCAGCCAGTGACGTCCACCGGCCAGGACCCAAAGGCAAAGGCCTGCTACGGCCATGCCGAGCCAGATTGGCGAGAAGTGTGTGAGGACATCCAGTCGATCGCTGAACCGGCCCCCCTGGGCAGCCAGGGCGAGACAGGCGGCCAGCAATGTCAGCACCGCGCCAGACAGGCGCAGCAGAGCGGCGAGGGCGGTCAGAAGCGGGTTCACCCTTTCGGCGATATCACCGCCGCATGCCCTTGTCCGCCAGAACCTGTGCAGATTTGGCGGAAGTGAAGGGGGCGGGATTCAGCACCCCGGCCCCCTCTTTGCCCGCTACCGGCGGACCCGGCGCATCGAACTGATCTTGTCGTTGAAGTTGACAAGATTGAGGTTGGGATCGTTGCGGTCAAAGATACGGCACTGGCCGGTGAAATTCTGCCCGACGCACAGTTCCCAACGGCCGGAAACGACGCGGATCGCCGTGATCTGGTCATCCAGTCCGGAGCCGACGAGGCTGGGAACGTCGCCCCGGATTTGCAGGCTGCGGCCGCGATAGTCAGGGTTCTCATAGACGATCAGACCGACCGGCCCGCTGCCGCCGCCGTTCCAACCGCCGCCACCGCCGCCGTACCCCTCACACCGCAGGCGCCCGTCGACGTTTTCGATCCGCGTGCGGGGGCAGCGGCGGGTGTCGATCTCGGCGTTGACCAGACGATTGCCGCGATCCTTGCAGCGGGCATAGAGCCAGCCGTTCATGGCGGTAATGTCGCGACAGCTCCGCTGGTAACTGCCCTCCGGAACCGGATCGAAGCCGCCGTTCCAGCCTGGAGCCTGTGCTGAGGCGCCTGCGGCCGTGAGCCCAAGCGCCGCGATAGCGCCTGCTGCGAGAGTCGTGATCTTCATGCCCCGGTTCCTTCTGGTTTGGGTCTTGCTCAATCGCCTGCGAAGAAGCTGAAACGCGCGTTGGTGAAGGTGTTGTCGCCGACGGTCAGGGTGCCGTTCAGGACCGGTTGATCGCTGGCGCCCTGACTTTTGGCCGTCGCCATGGCGACTGTATCGAGCGTGCCCTCGAAGGTGACGTCGCCAAGCTTTGGGTCGCTGCCCGCGAACCGCAGGGTCTTGCCATCCATACTGTAGGCGCTGGGCAGAACCCTCACTGTCCGGCTGTGGTGCTCGCCGCCCAGCTCATTGGTCTCGAGTGGGCTGCTGGTGTCGGCGAACTCGATCAGGATGGGACCGAAGGTCGACATCCGGTCGCCCTGTTCCCATTGGGCGAAATCGCTGACGGCGCCGATACCCAAATTCTGCAACTGCCAGGCGCCGGCTCGGATGGGCTGTACAGGCATGTAATAGCCGGCCGCGTCAAAGCTGCCCTTGTGGCTGAACCCGGTAACCGTCGGCTTGGCTTCGGTCGGGGCGGTTTGTGAAACAACAGGCGGCGCTGCTGCGGGGGCAGGCGGCGGAGTCACCTCTTCCTTGCGCTTGCAGGCTGCAAGCCCGGACACCGCCACGGCGGCGCAGATACTCAAGGTCACAATACGCATGTCAGATCTTATCCCGAATTCACGCCCAGCGGTCGGATCATTCCCTTCCGGCACTTGCTTGTCCACCTTCAACGCTTGACGCGGGAGCCCTGTCGTTCCATCCGCCGCGTCATGCTTGTCGCTGATTTTGACTTTGAACTGCCCGAAGCGCTGATCGCGCTGCGTCCCGCCAGTCCCCGTGAATCCGCCCGCCTCCTGGTCGTAAAGCCGGGCGAGGGGCTTGAGGACCAGACTGTCGCGGATCTACCCGGTCTTCTTCGGTCAGGCGACGCCCTGGTTTTCAATGACACCCGGGTTATCCCGGCCCGGTTGTTCGGGGAGCGGCGCCGGGAGGAGTCAGTCATCCGGGTCGAGGCAATCCTGCATCGCCGCGCCGCGCCGGATAGCTGGACGGCCTTCATGCGTCCGGGAAAGCGGCTCAAGGTCGGTGATCGCATCCGCTTTGGTCAGAGAGAAGACCGGGCCTGCTCCGCGTCCGGTCTGGACGCGACCGTCTCAGCAAAGGGCGAGGGCGGGGAACTGTCCCTCGTCTTCGACATCAGCGGCGTCGACCTTGATCTTGCCGTCGCCGCCATCGGCGAAATGCCGCTGCCCCCCTATATCGCCAGCAAGCGCGCCGAGGACGATCAGGACCGGACCGACTACCAGACGGTCTATGCCCGGGAGGACGGCTCGGTCGCCGCGCCGACCGCCGGACTGCATTTCACGCCCGCCCTGCTCGAGGCCATCGCGGCGCGTGGGGTCAGCAGCCACTTTGTCACCCTGCATGTGGGCGCTGGCACTTTTCTGCCGGTGAAGACCGATGTGGTCGCGGAGCACAGAATGCATGCCGAGTTTGGCGTGGTTTCACCGGAAACCGCATCCGCTCTCAACGCGGTGCGGGCAGCCGGCGGCCGCATCGTCTGTGTCGGCACAACCTCGCTGCGCCTGCTCGAGAGCGCGACGGACGAGGCCGGCGTGATCGCGCCGTTCGCCGACGACACGGCGATCTTCATCACGCCGGGCTACCGCTTCCGCGCCGCCGACGTCTTGATGACCAACTTCCATCTGCCCAAATCGACCCTGTTCATGCTGGTCAGCGCCTTCGCCGGACAGGAGACGATGAAGGCGGCCTACGGCCACGCCATCGATACCGGCTATCGCTTCTATTCCTACGGCGACTCATCCCTGCTAATGCGCGCCGCCTGATGAGCGCCTTTCCCTTTGAAATCTCAGCCACCGACGGCGCCGCGCGCACCGGGGTTCTCAAGACGCCCCGTGGGGACATCCGCACGCCGGCCTTCATGCCGGTTGGCACCGCCGCAACGGTGAAGGCCCTGACCGTCGACCAGGTCAAGGAAACCGGGGCCGACATCATTCTTGGCAACACCTACCACCTGATGCTGCGGCCGACGGCGGAGCGGGTGAAGCGGCTGGGCGGGCTTCACAAGTTCATGCGCTGGGACAAGCCGATCCTGACCGACAGCGGCGGCTTTCAGGTGATGAGCCTGTCCAACATCGCCAAGGTCAAGGAAGACGCCGTCACCTTCGCCAGCCACATCGACGGCTCGCGCCATGTGCTGTCGCCGGAACGCTCGATCGAGATCCAGGCGGACCTGCTGGGCTCCGACATTGTCATGCAGCTGGATGAATGCGTCAGCTGGCCGGCCGAGGAAGACCGCGCCGCCGAGGCCATGCGGCTGTCGGCGCGCTGGGGCCAGCGCAGCAAGGATGCCTTTGGAACGCGGGACAGCCAGGTTCTGTTCGGCATTCAACAGGGCTCGACCTTCGAGCATCTGCGGCGGGAATCCTCCGAGCGGCTGACCGAGACCGGTTTCGACGGCTACGCCATCGGCGGTCTGGCGGTGGGGGAGGGACATGCGGCGATGTGCGAGGTCCTCGACTACGCCCCGGGTTTCCTGCCCGTCGACCGCCCGCGCTATCTGATGGGGGTCGGCAAGCCGATCGACATCGTCGAGGCGGTGGCGCGCGGGGTCGATATGTTCGACTGCGTTCTGCCTACCCGCTCGGGCCGCCACGGCCAGGCCTGGACCTGGAACGGCTCGATCAATCTCAAGAACGCCCGCTTCGCCGAGGATGAGTCGCCGCTTGATCCGGACATCGCCGTCCCGGCCAGCAGCGCCTATTCAAAGGCCTATCTGCATCACCTGGTGAAGGCCGATGAAATTCTCGGTCAGGTCCTGCTGTCCTGGCACAATATCGCCTTCTTCCAGACCCTGATGGCCGCCCTGCGCACCGCCATTGCCGAAGGTCGTCTCGAGGCGTTCCGGCGCGACTTCGCCGCGAGGCAGACACCGCGCGGAGCGTAGTCCGCTACCGGACGGGATACTTCGGCGTGCTGGGATCCCGGACCTCGACCTTGGGCCCCGCGTAGGGCGTCGGCGCCGCCGGCGCCTTGCACCCCTTGGCCAGGCCAATGCCCTTGAGATAGCCGCGACGAATGCCGCCGGCGGTGATCGCTGATCGGACCAGCTTGTCGTGCTGTTCGGCCCCGGTCAGACGCCGCACCCAGCCCCGGAATGGAATGATGTCCTGTGCCGCGCCCACCGCCGCCCGCATGGCCTCGTCGCCGACGAAATCGCGGCTGTCGGCGATCAGACCCTGATCGGCCTTGCTCTTTTTGGCCTGATCCATGTCAGGGCCAAGGGCTTCGTCGAGGGGAATCACCAGGGCGCGGATTTCCGCACAGCTCATTGGCTTGGGCTTGGCATAGGGATCGGCCAAGGCGTCGAGCAGGACCTGGGGAATCTTGGTCCGCAACACATTGATATCGCGCAGCGGCGAGGAGGCGGCGCCGGCCAGGCTGCCCTTGTTGACCTGATCAGTGGTCCTGACACGGTTCGGATCCGGCGGCGGAACGGTTGCGCAGGCGCCGATCAGGAGGACTGGAAGCAGAAGAACGGGGAGGTTTTTCATGTCTTTGACTCTACGCGGCAAAAGGAGCTTCGCAAGCGCTTGCGGCGAGAAGCGGGCGCCACTATGGTCCGCGCCGCTTTACAAGGCCTCGGCCGTTTTGAAGCGGGCCGGTAGCTCAGTGGTAGAGCATTCGACTTTTAATCGAATGGTCGTGGGTTCGACCCCCACCCGGCCTACCATTCTCCCTCCCGGGACCTGCGCCACAGGCGCGTCCGACGGGGAGGCGGCGTCGAAATCTCCCTTCCTCGTCCGGTGAACGGGCAGGCGCTTGCGACGCAAGGCCCATTCGGGGCATTCACTGGGCTTCCTGGTATCTGTGAAAGCTTGTTTCATGCTGACTCTGGTTCGCGCCCTCGCGGTCATTCTGGTGTTTGCGACAGGGGCTGCGGCGGCCGCCGCGCCGGAAGTCGCCCCGATCCTGACCACGCCTGATGCCGTCGATACGTCCAGTTGGGCCCGACCCCGTGAAGCCCGGGTGACCCATGTCGATCTGGATCTGACGACAGACTTCGCGGCGCGCCGCCTGACCGGGACGGCCGGCCTCGATATTCTCGCCGCGCCCGACGCGCGCGAGGTCGTGCTGGATACCCTCGACCTGACCATCCTGTCGGTCGTCGATGGCGAGGGCCGCGCCCTGCCCTGGACACTGGGCGAGGCGGATGGAGGCAAGGGCGCTCCGCTCACCGTTCAGCTCAACGGCGCCCGGCGCATCGTCGTGGCCTACCAGACCGGCTCGGCCGTGGCGCTGCAGTGGTTGCCGCCCGAGCTGACCGCCGGGAAGACCAAGCCTTTCCTCTACAGCCAGGGTCAGCCGACGCTGAACCGCAGCTGGATTCCTACCCAGGACAGCCCCGGTATCCGCCAGACCTGGACCGCGCGGATCGTCGCGCCTGAAGGGCTGACGGCAGTGATGAGCGGCGAGAAGCTGACGCCGGACGGGGAGCCGGCCGGGCCGGGCCGGCGAGCCTACCGCTTCCGCATGACCCATCCGACCGCGCCCTATCTGATCGCCATCGCCGTCGGTGATATCGCCTTCCGCCCGCTGGGCCCGCGCACCGGCGTCTATACCGAGCCGGCGATGATGGATCGGGCCGCCTATGAGCTGGCCGATACCGAGAAGATGATCGAGGCTGCCGAGACCCTCTACGGCCCCTATCGTTGGGGGCGGTATGACGTGCTGGTTCTGCCGCCCGCCTTCCCGTACGGCGGCATGGAAAACACCACCCTGACCTTCCTGACGCCGACCTTCATCACCGGCGACCGGGCCAACGTCGGACTGGTGGCGCATGAACTGGCCCACAGCTGGTCGGGCAATCTGGTGACCAACGCGACCTGGAAGGACATCTGGCTCAACGAGGGCTTCACCAGCTACGTCGAGAACCGGATGATGGAGGCGATCTACGGTCCCGAGCGGGCGGAGATCGAGGCCGACCTGGCCTGGGACCAGTTGCAGGCGTCTGTCCGCGACATGAAGCCGGAGCACACCACGCTGTACGGCGAGGACACCGGCGTTGAGTACGTCAAGGGCGAGGCCTTCCTTCGCACGCTCGAGCATATTATCGGCCGCCCCCGCTGGGACGCCTGGCTGCGGGGCTATTTTGACCGTCACGCCTTCGCCCCGCAGACCACGGCGGGGTTTCTTGCCGATCTTCGGCAGTATCTGATCAAGGGCGACGCCGAGCTTGAGGCCAAACTGCAACTGGATGCCTGGGTCTATGAGCCGGGCGTGCCATCCAACGCCTATCACAAGCCGGCCGCCGCCCTGTTGGAGGTCGATGCGGCGCGGACCGCTTTCCTCGCGGGTGGTCCGGCCTCGGCCCTGCCGGTGAAGGACTGGACGACGCAGGCCTGGTCCCGGTTTCTCGATGGCCTGCCGCGCCGGCTGACTGTCGCCCAGCTCGACGACCTCGACGCAACCTTGGGGCTGTCGGATTCGACCAACGCCTATGTTCGCTGCGCCTGGCTGAAGCTGGTGGTGGCCAACCGGTACGAGCCGGCCCTGCCGTCGCTGGAGGCCTTCCTGAAGTCCAATGGCCGAGGTCTGTTCATCGCGCCCCTGTACAGCGGTCTGATGAAGGACGAGGCGTGGGGCCGGCCTCTGGCGAGGCGGTATTTCGAGGCCTCCAAGGGAGTCTATCACCCGTCGCTGGCGGCCCGCATCGCCAGGCTTGTCGCGGCGGATGAAGCGGGGACATAGGGTCCGCTGCGTCGCCCGCTTGCCGGGTCAGCGCCTGGGCTGACCGGATCAGATGGCCGCCGCCGCCGCGCCGAGGAGTGCGGCGTGAGGGTGCAGGATGATCTTGGTCGGGATGGCCGAGCAATAGTCGCGGAAACGCCCCTTGGCCTCGAACGCCTGACGAAAGCCGCTCTTGCGCAGGGTGTCGATCAGCCGAGGCGCAATGCCGCCGCCCAGATAGACGCCGCCGGTGGCGCCGAAGGCCAGGGCGAAATCGCCGGCCACGGCGCCGTAGATCCTGCAAAAGCGGTCCAGGGCCTGTACGCATTGCCGGTCCTCGCCGTGCGCGGCGCGATGGACCACATCCTCGGGCGACAGGTCGAGGGCCTCGATCCCGTCAAGGCGCGCCAGAGCTTCATAGATGTTGACCAGTCCCGGGCCTGACAGCAGCCGCTCGACCGACACTCTGCCAAACCGTGCGGTCAGGATCCCAAGAATGGCGACTTCGGTCTCGTCGGTGGGGGCAAAGGCGATATGGCCCCCCTCGGTGACGGCGACCGTCTCGCCCATGGCGTCCCGGACCAGCGCCCCGACGCCAAGGCCGGTGCCCGCGCCGATAATCGCCACGGTGCCTCTCCGGGCCCGGACATCGCCGATGTCCGCCAGATCCGCGGGGCGGAGACGCCGGACGGACAGGGCCAGCGCCTCATAGTCGTTGATCAGGCGGGCGCGTTTAAACCCGCACGCCACAAGCGCGCTGTCCGACATCTTCCAGCGACCATTGGTCAGATCGGCTCTGCCGTCGGTCACTGGCCCCGCCACGGCGATCACCGCCTCCGCCGGGCGCGGTCTGCCATCGAGGTAGTGGTCAATGGCGGCTTCAAGGGTGTCATAGCCCTCGCGTTCGAAACCGCGCGGATCGATCAGGGCACCCTCCGCGCCAACATCAGTCATGGCGAAGCGACAGTTGGTGCCGCCGACATCGCCGACCAGCCTTTGGGTGTTGGCGGCGGCGGTCAATTGCAGGCCTGTCTTGGCATGGCGCCGGGAGTCTCCATGGGTTCAGGTTGGCGCAGGCGCCGTGTGGTCTCAACAGGCAATCTAACCGGTGGGCCGCCCAACCGTTGCAGGCAATCGACGGTGGGGCCCGTGACGGCGCGCGGGCCTGCGGCTATGGAGTGACAAAGCAAGCCTTCAAGGAAACGCCAGATGTCCCTGATCACCACCGAAAAGCGCGGCCACATCGCCATCCTGACACTCAACCGGCCTGAGTCGATGAATGCGCTGGGCGCGCCGGGCGATGGCGATCAGGTGGCCGAGGCCTGTGCGGCGATCAATGCCGACCAGAACATCCGCTGCGTGGTGCTGACCGGCGCCGGTCGGGCCTTCTCGGCCGGCGGCGACGTCAAGGCGATGAAGGCCCGTGAGGGCGCCTTTGCCGGCGGCGGCGTCGGCATCCGCGACAACTACCGCAACAACATCCACCGGATCGTCCGGGCCGTGTACGGCCTTGAGGTCCCGTCGATCGCCGCCGTCAACGGCGCGGCCATCGGCCTTGGCTGTGATGTCGCCTGCATGACCGACATCCGCATCTCCTCGGCCGACGCCAAGTTCGGGGTGACCTTCCTCAAGCTCGGCCTGATCCCCGGCGACGGCGGCGCCTGGCTTCTGCCCCGCACCATCGGCATGAGCCGGGCGGCGGAACTGCTGTTCACCGGCGACGTCATCAGCGCCCAGCAGGCCGAGAAGTGGGGTCTGGTCAGCCAGGTGGTCGAGGCCGAGGCCCTGATGCCCGCCGCCATCGCCATGGCTGAAAAGATCGCCCAGCAGCCGCCGCACGCCCTGCGTCTGGCCAAGTCGCTGCTCAAGCACGGTCAGAACACCACCTATGACACCCTGCTGGAGATGAGCGCCGCCTCCCAGGCCATCGCCCATCTGACCGAGGACCACATGGAAGGCGTCTCGGCCCTGATCGAAAAGCGGCCTGCGGACTTCAAGGGGCGGTAGGTGAAGGCGCTCCTGCCTCTCTTTGCCGCGTTGGCGATTGCGGGCTGCGAAAAGTCCGGCCCCGCGCCGGCGGCTGCCGCACTGAAGATCACCTCGTCTGCTGGCGGCGTCGAGACGCAGGAAAATCTGCTGATGCGGTGGCATACCGCCCTCGTTCCACAACGGTTTGCAGCGGAGTATGGCAAATCGGAAACGGACGCGATCTTCTACCGACTGGAGTGCCGGGGCGACGTCGTGGTGTTGACCCAGTTTATTGACCAGTCATTGGAGCCAGTGGCTGGGGGCTACTACGACCTGATCATTCGGGATGCGGCCGGAGAGACGCTGTCGGCGGCCACCTCGCAGTCGGCGGTCGTCGAGGAAAACCTGGAGATGCCATTCCACATGCCGCCGGGGACCTTCGATGCCGTCGACGCCCGGCCGAATCTGGAACTGGGCGTGAGAAACGTGGCGACCAAAGAAACCTACTGGACCCGCATGAACGATGTGGCGCGTGACGTGCTGATGGCCTGCTCGGCGCTGGGCTGATGGGGAAGGACGCCTCATCTGTCGCCGCCCGCTTTTCAGATGGCGAGGATGTTGGTCGCCTCAAGTGGGAGGCGCCAAGGCTGATTTTCCGGGGAGCAGTTCGCCGGGTGTTTGAGGGCGCGGCCCTTGTCGGACTTTGCAGTGACGGACCCGACCTCGTCCTGGCGGACGGCGCCCGATTCACGCTTGGCGAGCCTTTCGCCGCGCGCTGGGCCGAGGCCATCGCCAATCCTCCGACGCTTTTCGACAAGCTGGGCGTTAAACCCGGCATGCGGGTCGGGGTGTCGGGTCTGGATGATGCGGACTTCCTCAGCGGGTTGACTCGCATAACACAACCGGTGAACGAGTTCAGCGAACTGGATATGCTCTTCTTCGCCGCCGACTCGGGCGGCGATCTTGAGCGCCTGCACTCTTTGATCCCGACACTTGCTCCTCGTGGCGCGCTTTGGGTGGTGTCGTACAAGGGCAAGCTCGCGACCCTCAAGGACGTTGAGGTGATGGCCGTCGCCCGGCCTCTGGGGCTGGTCGACAACAAGGTCTGCAGTTTCTCCGACACCCGGACGGCCCTGCGTTTCGTCCGCCGCAAATAGAGACGGCGTGCAGGGCGGGCGGATATTTCGCGCAATCGCGGATGACCTCTGGCGTTCCGCCGCGTCGGCGGGCTAGACGAACCGCATGGCCCTTCGCGACTTCTTCCTCCTCATGGCGATGTGCCTGATCTGGGCCTCCAACAACATCATCAGCAAGATTGTCGTCAGCGACATGATGGCTCCGCCGCTGGCCTATGCCGCCGTGCGGTTCGCGCTGGTCGCCCTGCTGACCCTGCCCTGGCTGTTGCCGGCGCCAAGGCCGATCTGGCGGATGATTGTCATCGCCCAGTTGATCGGCGGCCTGAACTTCGCCTTGCTGTTCGTCGGCTTCAAAACGGCGACCCCCTCGGCCGCCTCGATCATCATCCAGCTGGGCGTGCCGATGACCACGGTGCTGTCGATGGTCATGCTGGGCGAGCAGGTCCGCTGGCGCCGGGGCCTGGGCATGGCCCTGACCCTGGCCGGCGCGGTGCTGGTCATGTGGCATCCGACCGGGGTCAGCATGTCCGTGGGCCTCTGGCTGGTGGCGGCGGCGGCCTTCGCCGGGTCGCTGGGAGCGGTGATGATGAAGCAGATGGACGGCGTCAAACCGATGCAGTTCCAGGCCTGGGTCGGCTTCTGTTCGGTCTGGCCGCTGGTGGTGATGAGCGCCTTCTGGGAACATGATCAGGTCGGCGCCATGCTGAATGCCGGCTGGCCGTTCCTGGCGGCGGTGATCTATTCGGCGGTCATCGTCTCGATCATCGCCCACACCGTCTACTACCACCTGATCCAGAAGTATGAGGCGACGCTGATCTCGCCCCTGACCCTGATGACCCCCTTGGCGACCATCGTCATGGGCGTGCTGATTACCAAGGACCACTTCGACGTCCGGATGGGCATCGGCGCGGCTCTGGCCCTGCTGGGGGTCTTGATTGTCGCGCTGCGACCCAATCATGTGATGCCTCTGATCCTGTTGCTGAGGAACCGCGCGCAATGAGCCTCGAGGTCATTCCCGCCCCGTCGCCCAATTTCGACGCCCGCACCGGCCCGCCGGACATGATCGTCATGCACTACACCGGCATGCAGACCGGGGAGGGCGCGCTGGCCCGGCTGCGTGATCCGGAGGCCAGGGTCTCCAGCCACTATCTGGTCGAGGAAGACGGCCGGGTCTTCTCGCTGGTCGCCGAGGAGCGTCGCGCCTGGCACGCCGGGCGGGGCAGCTGGCGGGGCGAGACCAACTGCAACGCCGTCTCGGTGGGAATCGAGATCGTCAATCCGGGCCATGAGTTCGGCTATCGCGCTTTTCCGGACGCCCAGATCGCCGCCGTGATCGCCCTGACCAGCGAGATCAGGGGCCGCTGGGATGTCCCCGACAACCGCATCATCGGCCATTCCGACCTGGCTCCGGCACGCAAGCAGGACCCGGGCGAGCTTTTCCCCTGGAAGCGTCTGGCGGAGGCCGGACACGGCCTGTGGGCCGAGGCAGAACCGGCGCCGGGTGATCCCCTGTCGGAAGGCGCCGAGGGCGTTGGCGTTTTCGCCCTGCAGGCCGGACTGACCCGGCTGGGCTATGATTGTGCGCCCTCAGGCAAGTTCGACCAGGAAACCCGTGATGTGGTCACCGCCTTCCAGCGTCACTGGGTCCAGACCCGGATTGACGGGGTCGCGGATGGTCTGACGCGGGCCAGGCTGATGGCCGTGATCCGCGCAGGCGCAGCCGCCTCATAACCAACAATCCTCCCCATCGGGGGAGGGGGACCGCGCGAAGCGTGGTGGAGGGGGTCCCAACTGCAGGGGCGGCTTCGCCACATCTTCCGCAAGCAGGGGGCGGACCCCCTCAGTCGGCTGCGCCGACAGCTCCCCCAAGAGCGGAGCAGACGCCCGCCGTCCCCCTACAGCCTTGACCAGAGCACCGGGCGTTCGGGCGGTTTGACCCAGCGGTCCAGGGTCACCCCGCGAAGGGCCATCAGGCCGCCCTCCAACGCTCTCACAATCTTGGTCGCCTTGCTGGTCGAGGTGCGGCTGTCCCAGGCCTGTTCGCCGCGCGCGACAACGGCGACGCCGATTTCCCGATAGACCCTGTTGGCCGCCGCCACGGCCCAGGCGGACCGAAAGGGCAGGCCGCGCAGGCCCCAGCGGGCCGAGGCGTAGTAGGGCTCGGCGGCCTCGACCAGGCGGCGAGCCAGGTCGGCGATGGCGCCTCGATTGGCCGGATCGGCGACGCCGTCCTGTGGGACGCCGGCTTGGGCCAGCCAGTCGGCGGGGAGGTAGATGCGATCGTTGCGGGCGTCCTCGACGATGTCGCGGGCGATGTTGGTCAGCTGGAAGGCAAGGCCCAGATCCTGAGCCCGGCGCAGGGTGGTCAGGTCGTCCGGTTTGATCCCCATGACCAGGGCCATCATCACCCCGACCGCGCCTGCGACATGCCAGCAGTACTTCAGGGTGTCCTCATAGGTCGCGTAGTGGACCTCGGAGACGTCCATGGCGAAGCCGTCGATCAGTTCGATGGCCCATTGCTCGGGAATGCCCCGCCGCAGGGCGACCGTCTGGAAGGCGGCGAAAGCCGGATCGGTCTGGGGCTCGCCGGCCAGGGCAGACCGGGTCTTGGCGTAAAGATCTTCCAGCGTTGCGCGGACCTGATCGGGCGAGAGCTGAACCCGGTCGTGCCCAAGGGTCTGGCCGTCGATGACGTCGTCGCAGTGACGGCACCAGGCGTAGAGCATCTCGGCGTCGGCGCGGGTCTCGCGGTCGAACAGGGCGGCGGCGGCGGCGAAGCTCTGGCTGCCTTGCTGGATTGCCTCGCGGCTGACGGTCTCCAGATCGCTCAAGGCTTGAGGTCTTCGATCATCAGGCCGGCGGTGGCCTTGGCCGACCCGACCACGCCGGGGATGCCGGCGCCGGGGTGGGTGCCCGCGCCGACGAAGTAGAGGTTGGGGATGGCGTCATCGCGGTTGTGCGTACGGAAGAAGGCGCTCTGGGTGAGGATCGGTTCAAGGCTGAAGGCCGAGCCCAGGTGGGCGTTCAGTTCGCCCTGGAAATCGGCCGGGGTGAAGATGCGGCTGACCACCAGATCGCGCGACAGGTTCGGAATGTAGTGCTCTTCCAGGTACTTCAGGATCGAGTCCCGATAGCGGGGCCCCTCGACCGCCCAGTCGATGTCGGCCGTGCCCATGTGAGGCACTGGCGAGAGAACATAGTGGGTCGAGCCGCCGGCCGGGGCCATGGCCGGGTCGGTGGCGCAGGGCGAGTGCAGATACAGGGAGAAGTCCTTGGCCAGGCTGTTCTTGCCGTAGATTTCCTTGATCAGCTCGCGATACCGGTCGCCGAAACAGATGGTGTGGTGTCGCAACTGGGGCTGGGGCGTCTTCAGGCCGAAGTGGACAACGAACAGGGACGGGCTGAAGCGCTTGCGCTTGACCGCGGCGGCGGCCTTGCGGCCCCGGGCGTCGCCCTTGAGAAGTTTGTCATAGGTGTGGACCACGTCGGCGTTGGAGGCCACCGCGTCAAAGGCCTCGAAGCCTGCATCGCTGACCACGCCGGTCGTCCTGCCGGCTGCGGTGCTGATCTCGCGGGCGGGGGTGGAGAGGCGGAGTTCGCCGCCGAGTTCGCCGAACAGCCGCACCAGGGCGTCGATCAGCTGATTGGTGCCGCCGCGTGGGAACCAGACCCCGCCGCGCCGCTCAAGGGCATGGATCAGGGCGTAGATCGAAGATGTGGCGAAGGGGCTGCCGCCGACCAGCAGGGTGTGGAAGGACAGGGCCTGACGCAGGTGTTCGTCCTGCACAAAGCTGGACACCTTGTCGTAGACGCTGCGCCAAGCCTGCAGCTTCATCAGCGCCGGGGCGGCGGCGATCATGCTGCCGAAGTCGAGGAAGGGCACATGGCCCAGCTTGACGTAGCCCTCCTGGAAGAGCTCCTCGCTGTATTTCAGGAAGCGCTGATAGCCCTCGACATCGGCCGGGTTTCTGGCGGCGATCTGCCGATCCAGCTCGGCCTGGTCGTTGACGTAGTCGAAGAACTCACCGCCCTCCCAGCACAGCCGGTAGAAGGGATCGACGCTGATCAGTTCGACATAGTCGGACAGCTTGCGGCCGGAGAGGGCGAACAGCTCCTCAAGGCAGGCCGGATCGGTGATCACGGTCGGGCCGGCGTCGAAGGTGAAGCCCTCTTCCTTCCAGACGTAGGCCCGGCCGCCCGGCTTGTCGCGGGCCTCGAACAGGGTGACGTCCATCCCGGCCGACTGCAGGCGAACGGCCAGAGCCAGCCCTCCGAAGCCCGATCCGATTACCGCCACGCGCGGTTTGGTCATTTGGTCGTTCCCTGTTGCACCGAGGACTCCGCAAACACCGCCAGAGCAGCGGAGACGGGCACCGGCGGCTTTCCGATGAGGATGCGGGCCTTGTCAGCCAGACCCGCGCGTCCGGCGTAAAATCGTTCGATCAGCGGCTGAGGCAAGCGATAGAAGCGCTCGAGCACGCGATATCTTTGTTCCGGCGCGCAGGCGCGGAACAACATGCGGTTCAGCAGCCGGTAATAGCCGCGCTTTTCCCAGGTCAGACGGGAGTGAGCCTCGACATGAGCGCGGACGGTTTCGGTGGTCAGCACCGGCAGGGCGGCGACCTGATCGGCCAGGCGGGCGGCGTCCGGCAGGGAGTAGCCGGTGACCGGATGGAAGAGAGCCGCCCGCAGGCCGACCGCCGCCCCTTCGGTCTCGTCCCACCAGCGGCCGATATCGCCGCCGAGCGCGATGGGCAGGACGCCGTCCTCCTCGCGCAGGACCTCTCGAATCGTCCAGCCTTGCGCGGCGGCGTAGCCGTTCAGGTCGCGGCGAAGCTGGTCGCGATCAAGGGCCTCGCCGTCGGCATAGCGGGTATCCTCGATCAGCAGGCGGGTCGGGGACTGGGGCAGGACATAGAGGAAGCGGTAGCCGTCCAGCTGATCGACCGTGGCGTCCATGATGATCGGACGGGTCAGGCCATGCGGGGCGGTCAGCTCGACCTCCTGGCCGAGAAACTTCTGCCAGCCCAGGACCAGGGCGTCGCCGCCGGAGGGGCCCCGGGCGTCGATGACCGCCGCGGCGGTCAGGACGCTCTGGTCGGCCAGGGTGACGCTGTTGGCGCTCAAGGAGACAACCGGCATTCCGGTCCGGGCTTTGTCGCCAAGGGTTTCGCCGACAACCCGCGCGAAGCGGTCGGAGGCGATCGACATATAGGGCGTGGTCAGGTCGCGGCGGTGGGCCGGAAACCGGACGCTGTAGCCGGACCAGCGATGGGAAATAAGCGGTGCGATCCAGGCCTGGGTTGCCGGCGGCAAATCGGTTTCGAAGCAGGACCAGGTGTGGACGCCGCCCAGCACCGGGCCGCCTTCCAGCACCAGCACCCTCAACTCGGGACGCAGGGCGCGCAGTCGCAGGGCGATCAGCCCTCCGGCAAGGCCGCCCCCGGCGATGATGACGTCGTGATCGAAGGATGAGGCCATGAGCCTGTGGTCTAGCACGGTGTGACGGGCGCGATGCAGCCCGGTTGCAGTCCCGAACCGACAGATTCATCAAAATCCTCGAAGAAATGCCCATCGAGGAGCGTCAAGCTATTGAACAATAAAAGAAAAGATTCCGGTCCGGGTATGGAATTGAGCCGGGCCCTGTCCGGTTCGGGTATGTTTTCTGTAAGGTTCGGCTCGGGTCCCGGTATGTTTTTGATCGGGCGAGGCTCCAGCGTGTCGGCCTGAAGGTCGAAGCGGGCAGCCCCCTATCCTACAGCTTTCGCAGGATGAATTCACGGTCCTGAGTGTCGCCGACCGGGAAGATGTAGTCGCCGACCTTCTCGAATCCCATACGACCATAAAGGCGCTGGGCGCCGTAGTTTTCCGACCAGACGCCGATCCACAGGGTTCGCGGGCCTTTTTCGAGCAACCAGTCGAAGACGGTGTTGAGCAGGCGGGTTCCGGTTCCGCCGCCGTGATAGGCCTTGAGGAGGTAGAGGCGCTTGAGTTCGCCGCAGGACGGGGTGACGTCCGGATGAGGCAGGTCGCAGGGGCCCGCCAGGGCGTGGCCCACCACCTTGCCGTCCGATTCGACCAGCCAGGCCGCCTTGTCCGGGTCGGCCAGATCCCGCCGGGTCTTTTCCAGACCGTAGGCGGAGGCGAAGAAGCGGGCCAGATCCTCCGGCGGGTAGAGGTGGCCGAAGGTCTCATCGAAGGTCTCAATGCCGATGCGGCTGAGAGCGGCTGCGTCGTCGAGGGTGGCGCGGCGGATGGTGAGGCTGGTCATGGTCGGTGTCAGGATTGATTCGGCGATGGGGTGTCGGATGACTTCGACCCGGCATTCGCGATGCTGTCAAAGGCAGAGCGACCGTCGAACAGTGCTTGTCGCCACGGACCATGGCCCCAGATCACGTCGAGTTTGGATTGAATCAATCCAAACTCGAAAAACGTGATCGATTCTAAATGTTTAGAGCGGGTTGGACGCGAAAAACCGGTATCCACTTTTTCGCAACCCGCTCTAGGATCGCGCCATGAGCTTCGCCCTCTACACCCACCCGGACATGCTGGATCATCATCCCGGCGACGGACACGCGGAACGGTCTGACCGTCTGGTGGCCGTGCTGGACGCCCTTGATGACGATGGCGGCCTTGACCTGGAGCGGCTGGAAGCGCCGCTGGCCGACCCGGCCGATCTGCGCCGTGTGCACTCGGCGGCCTATGTCGAGGCCATGCTGGCGGCGGCGCCGACCCAAGGGATCGTGACCCTGGATCCGGACACCTTTCTATCGCCCGGCAGCATCATCGCCGCCCGGCGGGCGGCCGGAGCGACCTTGGCGGCGGTGCGCAGTGTCGCGGCGGGAGAGCGGACCCGCGCCTTCTGCGCCGTGCGCCCGCCCGGCCACCACGCGGAGCCGGAGACCGCGATGGGATTTTGCGTCTTCTCAAGCGTGGCGATCGCCGCGCGGGCGGCGCAGGCGGCGGGGCTGGCGCGGGTCGCGGTCGTCGATTTCGATGTCCACCACGGCAACGGCACCCAGGCCGCCTTCGAGCATGATGCGTCGCTGTTTCTGACCTCGATCCACCAACACCCCCTGTATCCGGGCACCGGCGATCCGTCGGAGACCGGCGTGGGCAATATCGTCAATGGCGTGGTTGCTCCGCATGCCCCCAGGGAGCAGTGGCGCAAGGTCTTCGAGGGCCTGATGACGCGGCTGGACGCCTTCGCGCCTGACCTGATTATCATCTCCGCCGGGTTTGACGCCCACGTCCGCGATCCCCTGGCCAATCAGTCGCTGGAGGCGGAAGATTTCGCCTGGGCGACCCGGGCTGTCGTCGATGTCGCCAACACGCGTTCGAGAGGGCGTATTGTCTCATCCCTCGAGGGCGGCTACGACCTTGAGGGTCTGGGGCGTTCGGCCCTTGCACATGTGCAGGCGTTGCAGGAGGTGTGACGGAGAGCCGGGGGGCCGCGCCACACGCGGATCAACCCAGATTTCGGCCTTCCGTGGGGATCATGGCAGACGCTTTGACCGCCGAACCTGAACCCGGTTCCATCGTCCGAAAGGCCGGTTCGGTGACGCTTGTCCGTCACGGCGAGCCCGCTCAGTCGCGCAAGGTCCGGCTCAACGCCGAGGAATACCGCCGCTGGTGGGCAGGATACGAGGTCAAGGGAATCAAGCCCGGTCAGACGCCTCCCGAGGGGTTGAAGGTCGTGGCCCGGGACGCTGACGTCGTGATCGCCTCGATTCGTCCGCGTTCGATCGAAACGACACAGGCGATCTGCGGCGAGCGGGATTTCGCCCGTGATCCACTTTTTGTGGAGGCGCCCCTGCCGCCGCCGCGGTGGCCGGACTGGCTGCGAATGTCGCCGAAGATCTGGGGTTTTCTTGCCCGGGTGAACTGGGTGCTGACTGATCGACATGATGAGGTCGAAACCCATCGTCAGGCCGAGAAACGGGCCGCTGAAGCGGCGACCATGATCGGAGCGATGGCCGATCAGGGGCAGGACGTGCTGGTCGTCGCCCACGGCTATTTCAATCAGCGGGTCGGGGCGGCCCTGAAGCGTCAGGGCTGGCGTTGCGTCGATGACCAGGGATTCCGCTACTGGTGCGCCCGGCGATTTGTCCGCGGCTGACCGTCCGCTGTCCACAGTCCTGACGCGCCTGTGAGAGCAAGGCCCGTTGCCGCCCCCGGCTCGCCTCTCTAGGGTTGCCGCTTCGCCTGGAAGACGACATGACCGACGACGCCAAAAAAGCCTCCGCCGCCGATCCCGCACTTGACGCGATGAGCTTCGAGGAAGCGCTCAGGGAGCTCGAGAAGATCGTCCAGACGCTGGAGTCCGGTCAGGCACCCCTGGAAGAATCGATTTCGGTCTATGAGCGGGGCGCTCTGCTGAAAGCCCATTGCGAAAAGAAGCTCGAGGCCGCGCGGCTGCGGGTCGAGAAGGTGGTTCTGGCCCAGGGGCAGGCGACCGGCGTCGAACCCGCCGAGTTCAACTGATGACGCAGTCGCTTGAGCGCCGGGTATCCGAAGCCGCCGATCTGGTGACCGTCGCCCTGGACGCGCTGCTGCCGCGGGCTGACGGCCCGGAACAACGCCTGACCGAGGCCATGCGCTATGCGGCGCTGGGACCCGGCAAGCGGCTGCGTCCGTTCTTCGCGCTCGAGACCGGCAAGATGTTTGACCTGCCGGAACGCCCGGTCCTGCGCGCCGCCTGCGCGCTTGAGTGCATTCATGCCTACAGCCTGGTGCATGACGACCTGCCCTGTATGGACGACGACGATGTTCGACGTGGCCGGCCGACGGTGCATATCGAATATGACGAGGCGACAGCCGTTCTGACCGGCGACGCCCTGCAGACGGCGGCCTTTGAAATCCTGGCCCATCCGGACACTCACCCGGACGGCAATGTTCGGTCCGAACTGGTCCGCAGACTGGCCATGTCGTCGGGCGCGCAGGGGATGGCCGGCGGCCAGATGATCGACATTCTGGGCGTCCGCGAGGATCTGGGCGGGGTCGCCCGGATGCAGCGCCTGAAGACCGGCGCCCTGATCGCCTACGCTTTCGAGATTCCGCTGATCATGGCCCATGCCCAGGAAGCCGAGCGCCATGCTTTGCTGGCCTTTGCCCAGGACCTGGGGCTGGCCTACCAGATCGTTGATGACGTGCTGGACGCCGAGGGCGATCCGGAAGCCATGGGCAAGGCGACTGGCGGCAAGGATGCGGCCATGGGCAAAGCCAATTACGTCACCCTTCTGGGACTCGACGCCGCCAAGGAGCGGGTCGAGCTGCTGGCCGAACAGACCCGGGCGCACCTGGACGGCTTTGGCGAACGGGCCTCGATTCTGCGAGAGTCGGTGGATTTTGTCCTTGGACGGCGGAACTAACGACCGTCCAGACCCCTAATGTGGCTGTTTCTGCACCGTATTTCCTTCATCAATGTCGGCAGGCCAGTTGCAGCGGCGGCGCATCCGGCTAGGTTGGGTGCAAATGTCCGGGCATGTCCCGCGACGAAAAATGGACTGCTCTGAAATATGCCCCCAGTGACCCCCTTGCTCGACACCGTCGCTTCGCCCGCCGATACGCGCGGGTTTGACCAGGCCCAGTTGAAGCAACTTGCGTCCGAAGTCCGCGCCGAGACCATTGAATCGGTTTCGGTGACGGGGGGGCATCTGGGTGCGGGTCTCGGCGTCGTCGAACTGACAGTCGCCCTGCACCATGTCTTCGAGACGCCCAGGGACATCGTTATCTGGGACGTCGGCCATCAGGCCTATCCCCACAAGATCCTGACCGGACGCCGCGACCGTATGAAGACCCTGCGTCAGGGGGGCGGTCTGTCAGGCTTCACCAAGCGGGCGGAAAGCGAATACGACCCCTTCGGCGCGGCCCATGCGGCCACCTCGATCTCGGCGGCGCTCGGATTCTGCGCCGCGCGGGACGCCAAGGGCGAGAAGAACAAGGTTGTCGCGGTGATCGGCGACGGCTCGATGAGCGCCGGCATGGCCTATGAGGCGATGAACAACGCCGCAGAGACGACCGGCCAGCTGATCGTCATCCTCAACGACAACGACATGTCCATTGCGCCGCCGGTCGGCGGGATGAGCGCCTATCTGGCGCGGGTCGTCTCGTCGGGCGGCTATCAGTCCCTGCGCAATCTCGGCAAATCCATGAGCCGGGTGTTTCCCAAGAGCCTGCAGGAAGCGGCGCGCAAGGCCGAGGAGTATGCCCGGGGCATGGTCACCGGCGGCACCTTCTTCGAGGAACTGGGCTTCCAGTATGTCGGCCCCATCGATGGTCACGACCTCGATGCTCTGGTGCCGGTGCTGCAGAACGTCAAGGAAATCAACAAGCCGGTTCTGGTTCACGTGGTGACCCAGAAGGGCAAGGGCTACGAGCCTGCCGAAAACGCCGAGGACAAATACCACGGCGTGGTCAAGTTCAACGTGGTGACCGGCGAACAGGCCAAGGCGGCCAGCGGCCCGCCCGGCTACACCAAGGTCTTCGCCCAGGCGCTGGTCAAGGAAGCCCAGAAGGACGACCGGATCATGGCGGTGACGGCGGCCATGCCGTCGGGCACCGGACTTGACCTGTTCCAGAAGGCCTTCCCGCGCCGTTGTTTTGATGTCGGCATCGCCGAGCAGCATGCGGTGACCTTCGCCGCCGGTCTGGCGGCCGACGGGATGAAGCCGTTCGCGGCCATCTATTCGACCTTCCTGCAGCGCGGCTACGATCAGGTGGTCCACGATGTCGCCATCCAGCGCCTGCCGGTGCGGTTTGCCATGGACCGGGCGGGCCTGGTCGGCGCAGACGGTCCGACCCACGCCGGCAGCTTCGATATCGGCTTCATGGGCGCTCTGCCCGGCATGATCCTGATGGCGGCCTCCGATGAGGTCGAACTGGCCCGTATGGTGGCCACGGCGGCCGCCATTGATGACCGGCCCAGCGCCTTCCGCTATCCGCGGGGCGAGGGCCTTGGCCTGGAAATGCCGGCGGTCAATGAGCCGCTGGAAATCGGCAAGGGGCGGATTGTTCGCGAGGGCACGGCGGTCGCCATCGTCTCCTTCGGCACCAGGCTGGCGGAAAGCCTCAAGGCCGCTGACCTGCTGGCGGCGCGCGGCCTCACCGCGACGGTCGTCGACGCCCGGTTCGCCAAGCCGCTGGACATCGATCTGCTGCTGCGGCTGGCCCGCGAACATGAGGCGCTGATCACGGTCGAGGAAGGCGCCATGGGCGGTTTTGGCAGCTTTGTGCTGCAGGCGCTGGCCGAGCACGGGGCGCTGGATCGCGGTCTTAAGGTCCGGACCCTGGCCCTGCCCGACATCTTCCAGGATCAGGACAAGCCCGACGTGATGTACGCCCAGGCGGGCCTTGATGCGGCCGGCATTGCGGCCGGCGCCCTGTCGGCGCTCGGGCTGGACAACATCGCCACGGCCGGCCGCCGGGCCTGACGGCCGCCGATGAGTGGAGCCGAGGCAGAGCGCTGGCGCCAGACAGGCGTGGCCGCCGCCAGCCGGCGTGATCTTCGCGGCGCCATTCAGGCGTTTGAGAAGGCGACCCAACTGGACCCCGCCAATCCCGCGCTTCATGCGAGACTGGCCGTGGCGCGCCTTGAGTTCGGGGACATCGCCGGAGCGCGGAAAGCGGTTCAGGCAGGGCGGCAGGCCGGGGGCGGTGACGCCAAGACCGTTGAACGCCTCGGCTTTGTGCTGAGCCGGACGGGCGATTTCGAGGAGGCGGTGGCGCTGTTTCGCCAGGCGGCGCAGATGGCGCCGACCGACGTGGCGATCCTCAAGAACCTCGGTTGGGGCGAACAGTATGTCGGTGATCTGGCCGCGGCCGAGACGGCGCTGAGATCGGCGCTGCGGTTGGCGCCCATGGACGACAAGGCCTGGTTCAGCCTGTCTGGACTGCCCGGCTGGCGTCCCTCAACGGAGGATATGGCGGGGCTGGCCCGTCTCGCGTCCGCCGTGGCGGGGGACGAGGAGCGCAGTCTGGGGGCGGGGCATGCGCTGGCCCGTGGGCATGAGGCGCTTGGCGACTATCCGGCGGCGCTGACGGCCCTGCGGCAGGCCAAGGAGGCAAGGCGGCGGGCGAGGCGCTATGATGTGAAACTGGCGCTCGACGCCTTTGAGGCCGCGCCCAGGGCGTTTCAGCAGGGGCCCACCGGGCCGGGCTTTGCTTCGACCGCGCCGGTCTTTGTGGTCGGGCCGCCCCGGTCGGGCACCACGCTGCTCGACCGTATTTTGTCCAGTCATTCGCAGGTGGTCTCGGCCGGAGAGCTGCGGGCCATGCCGCTGCTGGTGTTGAGGGCGGCGGGGATCGGCAATGAGCGGCCGATCACGGCCGAGGTGCTGATGCGCGGCGCCGCGGCCCCGGCCGGACCCTTGGGCAGGGCCTATGTGGAAGCGGCGCAGACCATGGCCGGCGGCGCGCCACGCTTCATCGACAAGCGCCCGTTCAACCTGATCTACGCCGGGTTTGTGTCGCGGGTGCTGCCGGGCGCGAAGATTCTCAGGATGCGACGCGGAGCGGCGGACACGGTGCTGGGCAACTACCGACAGTTCTTCGCCAGCGGCTCGCAGTTCCATGACTACAGTTATGGTCTGGAGGATACGGCCCGCTACGTGGCGGGTCTGGAAGACCTTAGCGACGCCTGGGAGCAGCTTCTGCCGGCTGACCGCTACAAGGTCATTGATTATGAGGCGCTGGTCGCCAATCCGGAGGCGGTGATCCGCCAGGCGCTGGAGTTTCTGGGTCTGGAATGGGAGCCGGCCTGCCTCGACTTTCATCGCAATGCCGCAGGCGTATCAACCGCCTCTGCCGCACAGGTCCGGGAGCCGATGCACGATCGGAACATCGGCCTGTGGAAGCGCTACGGGGCGGGTTTCGAACCTGCCTTGCAGGTCCTTCGCGGGGCGGGACGACACCCCTCCTGACGCGTCAGGCGCGGCAGGTCGAGAAGAAGCGGGCGACCTGCGGCCGGTCGGCGCGGCCGGCAGAGAGACGGACCAATGTCGTGTTCTGGACAAGGGTAATGTCGCCGGTGCGGGCGAAGCGGGTCATGGCGCCATCCGAAGCCGCGGTGCTGCCTTCCAGGTAGTGACCCTCGCCCATGCCGCTCGGCCCGGCCGTGGTGGACATGGTGGAGGTCTTGCCGCCGGATTTCAGGACGATCTTCTGGTCGGGGGTCTTGGACACCGTCGACACCATCACCTGACCGGCGCCGGGCCGACAGGTCATCATCAGGACCACGTTGTCCGATGCGGGAGCGCCATAGGCCAGCTTGACCCCTTCTTCCGCGGTTTCCTGAAGCGACCAAGCCATGCCGGTGGTCAGCGCCTGCTGGCCGTGCATGCAGCTGCCAAGCAGCAGAACCGAGGTCGTCAGGCCGATGACAGCGATGGAACGGGTCATGAATTGGCCTCCCTTCAGTCTGTCAACGCAGGAGGGCCGGGATTGGTTCACGCCCGGCAGAAATTGCCGCCCTGGGGACCGGGAGGGCGGGCCAGGGCTGTGTCGCCTGACCCGCCGCTATCCGCCGAAGGATCAGAAGGGGCTGAAAGTCTCCACCAGGGCCTGGCCGGCCGGGGTTTTCTGGACCCGGCTCTGGTCGCCGCGACCGCCGTAGGAGATGCGGGCTTCAGCGATCTGGGTGTGTTTGATGGTGTTGGCGGCGCTGATGTCTTCCGGCCGGACGATGCCCGAAATGGTCAGGCGACGGACCTCGTTGTTGGTCCGCACTTCCTGGGTGCCCTGGATGACCAGATTGCCGTTGGGCAGGATGCCGGTGACCACAGCGGCGATGGTCAGGTTGATCTTTTCCGAGCGGGCCACGGCGCCGGAGCCCTGGTTGCCCGTGGTGGCGCTGGTCTCGATGGCGTTGGCCGGGTCAAATCCGCCGGGGAAGAGCTGGCCGAGGCTTGATTCCAGTCCGAACAGGTGGGGAAGGCCGGCCTTCATGCCGCTGGTGCGGCTGGCCGAGGTGGTGTTCTGGGTCTGGGCCTTGTCGTCGATGTCGATGTTGACGGTCAGGATGTCGCCGATGCGACCGGCTCGCTGGTCGTTGAAGAAGGCGCGGGCTCCGGTCCGCCACAGGGAGTTGGCGGAGGCGGCCTGGGGCGGCTCCTGACGAACCGAGGCAAAGGACTGGGTCTGGGGCGCCAGCTGGGCCGGGTATCCCACCGGGGCGAGCTCGGGGCCGAGAACGGCTTCGGACACCGTGGAGCAGGCGGCGAGGGGGCTGAGGGCCACCGGCAGCAGGATCAGGGCGGCAAGCAAGGTCGGACGCATGATGAAAGCCTCTATCGCGTGGCGAACTGGGCCCCGGCGGCTTTCAGCCGCTGGGCCTGGGGACCGGTGGCCGCCTGGCCAGGACCGGTGGCGACTGCCTCGATGACCTTCTTCGAGACCGTATTCTGGATGTTGAGCGTGTCGCCGAGAGCGGCGGTCTTCAGGGCCTTGCCCTGCATGGTCAGCGAGACGTAGCCGTCGGACCAGGTGACAGTGACGGTTTCGCCGGCCTTGATGACCAGCGGGGCCGTGACGTCGCGCGCGGCGGCGACCGAGCCTTCGCGCAGGGGACGTTTCGCGGCCAGACCGATCAGCTGTTCGGCGTCCTGAGGCGCATCGGAAGGCGCGGCGGCGACCTTGGTCCAGACCAGATCCTGCGGCTGGACGATCTCGCCGGTCCCGATGGAGCGGGCCCAGGCCAGAACTTCGACATTGCCCCTGGGGGCCGACGCCGAACCTGCCGCGGGCGCGGCGCCGCCGCCGCGAACGACGATGCGGCGGAAGCCCTGCGGGTTGTCCCACTGCAGGCCGGCGCGGGCGGCCATGACCTGAACCGAGCGGGCGTCGAGTACGACCGTCGGACCGGTGCGATTGGCGACCAGAACGCCGCCGGCGCCGCCCGCGCCCTCGAACAGATCGTCCAGGGTGACGCGGCCATCGGCGTCACTGACGTCGGCGCGGAGCGCGACCGGGGCGGCCAGGGCGGGCCCGGCGATGAGCAGGGCGGCCAGGGCGGCGGCGGTGGTGCGGAGGAGGCGGGTCATCAGGCTTTCACCTGATTGGCGGCCTGGAGCATCTCGTCAGCGGTGCTGATGACCTTGGAGTTCATCTCATAGGCCCGCTGGGCGACGATCAGGGCGGTGATCTCGCTGACCGCGTCGACGTTGGAGGCCTCGGTGTAGCCCTGCAGGATCTGGCCAAAGCCGACCGAGCCGGGAGCCCCGGTCACCGCCGCGCCGGAGGCGCCGCTTTCCATGAACAGGTTGTCGCCCATGGCCTCGAGGCCGGCTTCGTTGATGAAGGTCGCCAGTTCGATCTGGCCGGCGATCTCGGGGGCGGCGGTTCCCTCCTTGGTCACCTGCACCTGACCGGTCTTGGAGATGGTTACATCCACCGCGTCCTGAGGAATGGTGATGGCCGGCTGGATCAGATAGCCGTCCTCGGTAACCATCTGGCCCTGGTCGTTGACCGCCAGATTGCCCGCACGGGTATAGGCCGTCTCGCCGGAAGGCATCAGCACCTGAAAGTAGCCGCGTCCCTGGATGGCCATGTCGTAGCGGTTGTCGGTGCGGGTCATCGACCCCTGGCTGGTGATCCGGTAGGTGCTGCCGGCCTTGACGCCGCCGCCGATCTGGATGCCGGTCGGCACCACCGTTCCCTGGTCGGAGGACTGGGTCCCGGCCCGTTCCAGCGACTGGTACATCAGGTCCTGGAACTCGGCCCGTTGTCGCTTGAAGCCAACGGTATTCATGTTGGCGATGTTGTTCGAGATGACCTCGACGTTCAGCTGCTGGGCCGACATGCCGGTTGCGGCGGTACGGAGCGCTTGCATCGGTTTCTACTCCCTTGGGGACTCTAGGCGACCCGGCCCAGGCGCTCGACGGCGCGGCGGGACAGGTCTGCGGTGTTCTCCATGGCCTTGACCACGCCCTCATAGGCGCGGCTGACCTCGATCATGCGGGTGATCTGGAGGATGGGATTGACGTTGGAGCCTTCAAGCATGCCCTGATGGACCCGCGAGGCGGTGTCGGCGACGGGCTGGGCGTTGGAGACGTTCTTGAGCAGGTTGTCCTGGTCCTTGGCCAGAACCGAGCGGTCGTCGAAGGCGAAGACGCCGACCTTGCCGATCTTTTCGCCGGCCTGACTGACCGTGCCGTCAGCGGCGATCGACACCGGCCCCTTGGTCATGTCGATGGTGATGGGGCCCGCTTCGCCCTGAACGGCGTCGCCGGCCTGGGTGGTCAGACCGCCCGTGGACGAGAGGGTGAAGCGGCCGTCGCGGGTGAAGCGCTCGCCGGCCGGGGTCTCGACCTTGAAGAAGCCCTTGCCCTCGATGGCAAGGTCAAAGGGGGCGCTGGTCTGGCGCATGGAGCCCTGACTGAAGTTGCGGGCGACACCGTCGTCGAGGACGAACTTCACGGGGTTGGGGCCGTCGGCCATTTTGGCGGGCGCCTGGGCCTCGGTCCGGACCATCAGGCTCTCCACCTTGAAGCCGGTGGTGTCGCTGTTGGCGATGTTGTTGGCGATGACATCCATCTCGCGGCGCAGGGTCATCTGACGCGAGAGGCTGACGTACAGCGTGTTATCCATTTTTGTCCTCCCTTGAAGACCGCGACCCTGCGTCGCCATGCAGGGTTAGCCTGCAAACCTTGGGCCAGTCTGAAAAGGCAATGATTTCAACAAATAAGAAGGTTAACGAAGGCCGGGCGGCGAAAACTGCCGGGCGCCCTTTGATGCGGGCACAAACCCATCCTTAACCAACTGGGACCACTAAGGAGACGGGCGCGCATGCCCGAGGAGCGCGAGTCACCGTGTCGAAGGACAAGGCCACCAAGACCGAAGCGGAAGCTGAAGGCGCCGAGGGCGCCGAAGGCGAAGCGCCAGCCGGCAAGAAAAAGCCGCCGATGATGATCCTCATCATCGCGGCGGTTGTCGGCGTGCTGGTGCTCGGCGGCGGCGGGGCCGGCGCCTATTTCATGTTCCTCAAGCCCAAGCCCGACGCCGAGCATGCCGAGGCCGGCGACCACAAGGAAAAGCCGAAGAAAAAGAAGAAGGAAGCCGCGGGCCACGCTGGCGGCGGCAAGGAGGGCGAGGGCGCCGCGACGGTCAAGGAAGGTCCGGACGGGATCGTCTTCTACACCCTGCCCGACATCGTGGTGAACATGCAGTCCGCCGATGGTCGGCCCACCTTCCTGAAGCTGAAGCTGACGCTTGAGCTGCCCAATGAGGAACTGGTCGAGGAGCTCAATCCGGCGATGCCGCGGATGAACGACATGTTCCAGACCTTCCTGCGCGAGATGCGGCCCGAAGACCTGTCTGGCAGCCAGGGCAGCTACCAGCTGCGGATGGAAATCCTGCGCCGGGTCAATCTGCTGGTGGCCCCGTCCAAAGTGAATGCGGTTCTGATCGAGGAGATGCTGATCAACTAGGCCGTCGCCTGGTTGAGCGTTTATCCATGGCTGAAGACACCGAAGATCAGGACGCGCTGGCCCAGTGGGCGGCCAACAATGCTCCCGAAGAGGCGGCCGCCGGAGGCGTGGACGACTGGGATGGCGGCGAGCCCGCGTCCGATGGCCTGATCGGTTCGGAGCGGATCCTCAATCAGGACGAGATCGACAGCCTGCTGGGCTTTGACCTGTCCGACGACGACTCCAGCGAGCGCACCGGGATCCGGGCGATCATCAATTCGGCGCTGGTCTCCTACGAGCGCCTGCCGATGCTCGAGATCGTCTTTGACCGCCTTGTGCGGTTGATGACGACCTCCCTGCGGAATTTCACCAGCGACAACGTCGAGGTCAGCCTCGACAACATCTCGTCGATCCGCTTCGGCGACTATCTGAACTCGATCCCCCTGCCGGCCATCCTGTCGGTGTTCAGGGCCGAGGAGCTGGACAATTACGGTCTGCTGACCGTTGATTCCAACCTGATCTATTCCATCGTCGACGTGCTGCTGGGCGGCCGTCGCGGCACCGCCGCCATGCGGATCGAGGGACGGCCCTACACCACGATCGAGCGGGTGCTGGTGCAGCGGATGGTTGAGGTTGTGCTTCAGGACGCCAAGGCGGCGTTCGAGCCCCTGACCCCGGTCAATTTCGTTCTCGACCGGCTGGAGACCAACCCGCGTTTCGCGGCGATCGCCCGTCCGGCCAACGCCGCCATTCTGGTCAAGCTGCGCATCGACATGGAAGACCGGGGCGGCCGCATCGAATTGCTGCTCCCCTATGCGACTCTCGAGCCCATCCGAAAGATGCTCCTGCAGCAGTTCATGGGGGAGAAGTTCGGGCGCGACAACATCTGGGAAAGCCATCTGGCCACCGAGTTGTGGACCACGCAGATGGAAGTCCGCGCCGTCCTAGATGAACAGTCGGCGCCGCTGAGCAAGGTGCTGAGCCTGAAGGTCGGCGACACCCTGATGCTCAATGCCACGGGCGACAGTCTAATCGAGCTGAGAGCCGGAACGATTCCGCTCACAAGGGGCCGAATGGGCCGGCGGAATCACCATATCGCCGTGCGTTGTGAAGCGCCGTTGGACCCGGCCGCGAAGCAGGCTGTGCAAAAGAGGCTGACATGAGCATTGTTGCGCTTTCGATGAATATCCTCCTCGGCGTTCTGCTGGTGGTAGCCCTCGGCTTCGGCTGGCGGCTTGAGCGCCAGTTGAAGGCGCTGCGGGCCGGGCACGACTCCTTTGCCAAGGCGGTCGCCGACCTGGACGCGGCGGCTGGCCGCGCCGAAGCCGGTCTCGCCGCGCTTCGCGCCGCAACGCTCGAAGCTGATGAAGGCCTTGCCGTCCGGATCGAAACCGCCAAGGCGCTCAGCGACAAGCTGGATCAGACCGTGGCCGAGCGCCCCCGCCGCGCCGGTATTATGGCCAGCCCGGCGCGTGACGATGACTGGCTTGACCGCCCTGTTGCGCCCGCCAGGGAGCGGGCCGCGCCGTCGCGGTTCGAGCCCCAGACGACTGCCCGCTCCCGGGCCCGGATCGACGACGATCTGTTTGAACCTGAAGTCGGCTCCGGCCGGCTTCGCGCCATTCCCGGAGGCCGCTCATGAGCCGCATCCCCCGCATTCTGCCGCTGGCCGGCGTCGCCGTCGCCGGCGTTCTGGCGATCAACGCCCTGGCCGGGGCCGACAGCGTCCCCAGACTGTTCTCCGGCGCCAAGGCCTGGGCCGAAGGATCTGAAGGCAAGGCTGACGCCGAAGCCAAAAAGCCGGACGCGGCTGCCGGCGCCGCCAAGCCGGCGGCCGTCTGTGCGCCGACCGCCGCCGAACTGGCCAAGGAAGCCGGTCTGTCGCCCTCCGAACTGCAGATGCTGCAGAGCCTGGGCGTTCGCCGCGGGCAACTGGATCAGCGGGAAGAGGGCATGGACGTCCAGCTCCAGTTGATCGCTGCCGCCGAAGGCAAGCTGGACGCCAAGTTCAAGGCCCTCGATACCCTCAAGGGCGATATCAAAGGCCTGCTCGGGCAGGCTGAAGAGCAGCAGCAGCAGGAGATCAACCGGCTGGTCGCCGTGTTTACGGCGATGAAGCCCAAGAACGCCGCCGCCCAGATGATGACCCTGGACGACAGCGTCCGGCTGCCGATCGCCTCGCGCATGAAGGAACGGACCCTGGCCGCCATCCTGGCCCAGATGCCGCCGGCCGAAGCCAACAAGATCACCTCGGCCCTGGCGCGCCGCTATACCGACAACGCCTCGATCCTGGCCGGCAAGGAAGCCATCGCCCCCGAGCCCAAGGTCGCGGCCGCGGCCCCCGAGGCGACACCGACCAAACAGGCGTCCGCGGCCCAGGCGGCGGGCGCGAAAGCTCCGGCCGCCAAGCCGCCGGCCAAGGGCGGCTAGATGAACCTCCGCCGGGCCCTCAGATCCGGCGTTGCGGCCGCCTGCATTGCAGGCGTCGCCGCTCCTGTCGGCTATGCTGCGCCGGCGGCGAACAGCCGCTCCGCCCTCGATGTGCGGGTGGCGCAGGCCCGTGAATTCAGCCGGCTGGAGTTTCACTGGGCCGGAGGCGCGCGGGTTACCGAACGCCGTGACGGCCAGACCCTGACGCTGCGGTTCAGCCGCGACGCCGATCCCGACATCGCCCTGATCCGGGCTACCCCGCCCCGATGGCTGAAGGCGATCGAAACGCGCCACGTCGGCGGAGCGCTGGAAGTTGTTCTGACCCTGGCGGACGACGCCGACGCCAAATCCGGTCAGGCGGACGGCGGCACCTACGTCAATATCTGGCAGCGCAAGGGCGACAAGGCCCCTGAAGCC
>Ga0209066_10000098_pt1 | contig 121151 bp, 105 predicted proteins | sample All_14_2_FD_187198 | JGI IMG/M metagenome (GOLD analysis project Ga0209066, IMG submission 187198) | Freshwater microbial communities in response to fracking from Pennsylvania, USA - Allegheny Zone_MetaG_DW_15 (SPAdes) (version 2) ...
GTGGAGGAGGAGGACCTCCCGGCGGTGGTGGCGGACCTCCTGGCGGCGGAGGAGGTGCCGGGCCATGAAGACATTTGCTCACGCAACGATTGGCAGCCCACGTCCGGCTTCGGCACGTGCCCGGGGCTCAGCGCTCATGCTGATGATCTGGGCGATCCTGCTGATGTCTGTGACGGTCATGGGGGTGGTGGAGTACATCACCTACAGCGCGGAGGAATCCAAGCAGGCGGCGTATGATTTCCGCGCACTGCATCTCGCGGAGAGCGGGATCGCCGTGGGTCTGAACCCGAGCACGAGGCGGGGTGACATTGTAATGAAGCAGAAGGTGGGTCCGGACAGCGGTTTTGACGTGGTGATCAATTACGAAGGGGCGCGCCTCCCGATCAACTACATCACGGACGAGCGGCTGCGCGAGGCGATTTACAACCTCTTCATCTACTGGCAGCTCAATGCGGAGGATGCGGGTGTGGCGGCGGATTCACTGGCGGACTGGGTGGACAATGACAACACGCAGCGCGCCAACGGTGCTGAGGCGGAGTATTACAAAAGCCTGGGCATCTATGATGCGCCGCGCAATCAGGGCTTCATCCGTGTGGAGGAAATGATTCTGGTGCGTGGCATGGACGCCGTGGACCGCAAAAAGCCGGACTGGCGGAATTACTTCAGCATTTATGGTGAAGGGCAGATCGACCTGCGCACGGTTTTCAAGGATGTGCTGCTGGCCATCACCGGCGCGTCAGAAAACGATGTGCAGCGATTTATCAGCGAGCGTGATGGGGGAGATGGCATTCCCGGGACGGAAGATGACCGCCGCATCCGTGCGCCGGAGGCCTACCAGATTCTCGGTCTCACCGGTGACCGACTGGCCGCCGTCAGCGGCATCGTCAATGACAGCGACACGACGCTGCGGCGCATCACGAGCATTGGCTGGGTGGGCGAGAAGCGCTCGAAGATCACCCTCGTCACCCGGCGAGATCAGACGACCGGGGCGGTGACCTATCTGGGGCGAATCGAGGAGTAAAAGACTCGACAACCGCCGCTTCACCCGACATTCGATATTCGCATTCAATACCGCAACTTCTCACGCAATCGCGCGTTCTACCCAGCCCTCCACGAATGTCACTCGCCGCCACCACCCTGCTTCTCCCCGCCCCCGATGCCTCCTGGCGTGTGTGGAAGCCGCGTGCGACCTCGAGCGCTGAGACGGTGGAAAGCCCGGCGGAGGCGCGGCATGTGAGCAAACCGCTGCTCATCGGGCTGCCGGCCTCGGCGTGCCGGACGATCGGGCTGATCCTGCCGCAGACGGACAGCGAGCTGCTGGAGCAGATCATTTCCACCCAGCTCGAACGACGTGGCTTCAAGCTGGAGCAGGATGGGGTGGGCCGAAACTACCGCTGGCATCTGCTCGGGCAAAGCGGCGGGCTGGCCATCGTCAGCGTGGATATTCTGGCGGAGCCTTTTCCCGAGGCGCTGGCGGCTTCCCATGCGAGTGATTACACCGCCGCGCTGAGGCTGGCGCAGCTCCCCGCGGGCCACCTTGTCATCATTGAAGAGCAGGGAGATCTGGTGCTGGCGGCGAGTTATCAGGGCAAGCTGTACCACAGCCACATCTTTGCCAAAGCACCGGGCGCTGAAGATGCGCTGACGCTGGAGATCACGCTTGCCAGGCTGACCTTGGAATCCGAACTCGGACCGGACACGATCGACGGAGTGGCGCTGGTGGGAGCGAATTTTGACAAGGGCCTGACGACGCGGCTGAGCTCCGTTCTGGATCTGCCGGTGCGCGTGCTCGCGGATCTGCCGCCGAATGGAGCGCTGGAAACGCGTAACTGGACCAAGATGCTGCCCGCAGGGGTCCGCGCGGCGATCAGCGCCAGCACCCAGCGGTCGAAGCTCATCCGTGCGCTGGTGCTGGGTGGCATGCTGTATGCCTCGCTGGCATTCCTGGGCTTTGCTTATCTGCATTTTCAGGAGAAACGGGCGGCGACACTGGCCGAGGAAGTCGAGGTGACCAGCGAGCCTGCGGCGGCGGTGCGCAAGGCCAATGAACGCTGGAAAGTGCTGGCACCGGCCATCGAGCCGCAGCGGTATCCGCTGTTTCTGCTGGGAGAGATCAACCGCATCATGCCGGCCAGCGGCATCGTCATCCGTAAATTTGAAGTGAAGGGGAAGGAGATCGACATCCGGGGTGAAGCCCGGGATGCACAACTGGCGTTTCAGTTCATCGAAGATTTCAAAAAGAACCGCGTCCTGAGCCGCTATGAATGGACGAATCCCCGGCCCGAGGTCAAAGGAACGACGGCCAGCTTCCGTGCCCAGGGCAAGCTGCCGTAAAAAATAGTTATCAACTGCCATGGCACTCGCCCTCACCCCACGTGAAAAGAAACTGCTCGGCGCCTGCCTTGGCGCGCTGCTGCTGATGGCAACGTTCATCATGCTCAAGCAGTTTCTGGACCGCCGCACAGCGGTGCTGGCCCGCATCACCTCGCTGGAGAATGAGAAGAAGGAGAACAGCCACTGGATGGCCGACCGTGAGTTCTGGGACAAGCGCTCGGCATGGATGGAGGAGCACATGCCCACCACCGAGAGCCTCGGCACGGCCCAGGCCAAACTGCTGGAAGAAATTCAGAACGTGGCGCTCGACTACCAGTTGCAGGTGCAAAAGCAGCAACTGCTGCCGGATGCGGCCGACAGCAAGGCGAACGCCTCCGTGTATCGTGAGGTGGCCGTGGAAGTGCGGCTGCGGGGAGATCAAACCACGCTGCTGGGCTGGCTGGCCACGCTGCAGTCGCCGGAAAAGTTTCAAGCCATCAAGCAGCTTGAACTGGAGATCGACGCCAAAGCTAAAGAAAAGACACCGCAGGCATTGTGCAACCTCGTTCTGGCGCGCTGGTTCAAACCTGAAACAGGATTCCAGCCATGAAAACCCTTTTCACCACTCTGCTGATGCTAAGCGCGGCGCTGAGCCTGCGCGCCCAGTCCATCGTGCCGGCCGCGCCAGCCGACGCACCGCTCACGACCTCTGATCTGCTCGCACTGCCCGGCGACGAACTTCTGGAGCCACAGCCGCAGCAACCCGTGGCGGCACCGCCTGCAACTGCGCCTGCGGGACCGGTGGATCCGGATCTGCCGCAGCCGTTTGATGCGAACTCCCTGAGCGCGATCATCCAAAACTCCCCCTTCACCCGCATTGTCAGCATTTCTGACTCCCTGGTGCTGACCGGAATGGCCTACGTGAACGGGAAGCCGGTGGTGACCATTTTTGACAAAAACGAGAAGCAGTCCCTCGTGGTCACGGAAGAGCCCAACCTCAAGGGGTGGAAGCTCATGGAAGCGCTGCCGACCAGCAACATTGAGCGTGCGCAGGCCAAGATCGCCATCGGCGGGGAGACCTTCAGCATCCGGCACAGCGTGCTGGACAAGAATGACCTGAAGGGGAAGAGCGACAAGGGCGACAAAGGTGACCGAGGTCCGCGAGGCGACTCCGGGGACCGCCTCAACCGCGGCAGCCGCGGCCCCAGCGAAGAGGACCGAAAAAAATACGAGAGCCTCTCGGAGAAGGCCAAGGACAAATTCCGCAACGCCATGCGCGAAAAGTTCAGCGACGAGAAATTCCGCAACGCGCCCGAAGAGGAGCGCCGCAATGCCATACGCGCCATGTTTGACAAAATCCAAAAAGAAGATGGCGGGGGCAAATAACACGCCCCGCTGAAGATCCCACCCGCCACTCACGCCACATCCCCTTCGCATGCATCGCTGTCTTCCTGTTTTCACCACGTGTTTGTTTGCCATCTCCGCCGTTGTGCACGGGCAGAGCATCGTCCCGCCGGCCCCGCCGCCCTCACCTGCGCCAGCGCCTGCGCCTGCGGCGGCCACGACGGAGACTCCCGCTGCAACGACCACGACGACCACCACAACCGTCACTCCAGCCCCCCTTCCCCCACCCGCGGTGCCCGCACCTGCTGTGCCGGCTGATGGCAACGCAGCCCCAGCCGCGCCGCCTGATGGCGCACGCCCTCCGGGAGGCGGCTTTCCCAGCGGGGGACGCAGTGGCTTTGGCAGGCGCGGTGGCGGCTTTGGCCCCCCCGGCGGTGGTTTTGGCGGCGGCGGAGGCATGGGTGCCGACGGTGCCGCAGGAGAGGAGGCCTACCAGATCACGGGTGACAATGTGATGATGCAGTTTGCCAACAATCCGGTGGCCGACCTGCTGGCGATCTATGAAAAGCTCACGGGCTACACGCTGATCAAGGACACCAACATCTTTGAAGGGGCCACGATCAGCCTCGTCACGCCCAAGCCGGTGCCCAAGGCGGAAGCCATCAAGCTCATCGAGGCCTCCCTGCTTGCCAATGGTTACGCCATCGTGACCGAGCCCGGCAGCAACAGCGCCAAGATCCTGCCGGCACGCAATCAAAGCGCGAATGCGGTGCAGTTCTCCCATGGGGTGCGGTTTTACACCAGCGCCAAGGACATCCCTGACGGCGAGAGCATTGTGTCCTACTTCATGAAGCTGGACTACCTGGCGCCGGAGGACGCTGCCACGATGTTCTCGGGCCATGTTGGACTGGGTGCCTATGGCCGCATCACCCCGGTCACTTCCCCGCCAGGACTGCTGATCACGGAAAGCGCCACGATCGTCAAGCAGCTCATCGGCATTCGCGAGGCGATTGATCTGGGAGACACGGGCTCCACGCTGGTGACGAAATTCATTCCCATCAAATTTGCCGATGCCGCCGTGATCGCCCAGATCATTCAGGCCACCTTGAATGCGCAGGCGCAGGAAAAAGAGACGAAGGGTGTGAACACCATCCGCGGCACTGCGGCCAGCGATGGACGCGAAAAGGGGGACAACAAAGACGGTCAGCGACCGCCCTCACCTGGCCAGGTCAATTCGTCACCGGCATCGAACGGGCTGAGTCCCCAGCCCAGCACGCAGGTGGTGGCGGACACCCGCCTGAACCAGATCCTGGTCGTGGCCGCGCCGCAGGACTACACCTACGTTGCGAGCCTGATTTCGGAATTTGACAAGCCTCTGGACAGTACGGAGCCGTATGAGCGCAAGCTCAAGTACGCCGCCGCCCTGGATGTCTTGAGTGCCCTGGTGGACCGCCTGCAGGAATTGAATACCGGCTCCACCCAGCTTCCCGGCGGAGGCAGCATCCAGCAGCAGCGGCAGCAGGTGCTGGCCACGAACAGCAGCCAGCTCCTCGGCGGCCGAACCACCCAGGGAACGCGAGGTGGCGTGGTGGGCAACACAGCGGCATCCTCATCCGGATCTGACACTGCCAGTGCGGCCACTGGGACCACCGGCACAACCGCGACCGCCAGCACGGGCGGACGCGCAGATGTTGTCTCCGGACCGACGGAAAACAATGCGCCGGTCTCCGTGCTGGTGGGCAAGAGCCGCATCGTGGCCGACCCGATGTCGAACACCATCATTGTCATTGGCCGGCAGGAGGAGATCACGAAGGTCGATGCCCTGCTCGACAAGCTCGACCGCAAGCCGTCGCAGGTATACCTCGCCACGGTCATCGGCGAACTCACGCTGACGGACACGATGCTCACGGGCGTGGATTACATCTCATCCCTGACGAACAAAAACTTCACGGCCAGCAGCATCACCAACCGCACCGACATCCTGGGCACCACGGGCGGCGTGGGCCGCGCCATCAATGACCTGCGGACCAATGCCATCACGACGCCCTTTGGCCCTTCCCAGGGGCTGAACCTGTATGGCGCAGCGGGCAGCGGCCTGGGCATCTTCCTCAATGCCCTGCAGACCAACAGCAATTTCAAAGTCCTCTCCAGGCCTTCCATTTTTGCGCTGAACAACAAGAAGGCCGTCATCTCCTCCGGACGCAAAGTGCCCTACCCTGCGAGCACGGTGACCAATGCCTCGAACCTGAACGGGACGGTGACCTCCACCACGAGCTATCTGGATGTGGTGCTGAAGCTCGAAGTGGTGCCGCTGATCAACACCGATGGCGAAGTGACGCTCACCATTTCTCAAATCAACGACACCCTCATCGGCACGCAGCTCATCACGCCCAATCTGGTGCCCATCATCGGCACGGAGCAGCTCGTCACCTCCGTCACGATTCCGGACCGCAACACGATCGTGCTGGGCGGCCTGATCTCGGAAGAAAAAAACCTCGCGCAAAACGGCATCCCCTTCCTGGGCAAAATTCCCGGCCTGGGCAAGCTCTTCCGCACGGACAACAACAGCGTGACGCGCAAAGAGCTGATTGTTTTCATCCAGCCCCAGGTGGTGACCGACACTGAGAGCGTGCGCGAGACATCTCTCAGCGAAGACATCCGCACCAACGCAGGATCCCAGGCGGCCCAAAGATTCCCGCAGGTTCCGCCGCCGCCGCTGCCAGAGCCGGTCGAAGTCCCTGCGCGGAAGAAAAACCTCTTCCAACGCATGTTCAGCCGCGATCCGAAGCCGCAATGATGAGCTGAGGCAAATCGATGCAAGATGGAGACAGGATTCCTTGACCAGCGGGACTCTTGACCTTTGACTGGGAGCCTTGCACTTCGAGATCAAAACCCTTCATCTCAGCGAGCCTTTTCGCATCGCCCACGGCACCTCGGCCACACGCCAGGTGCTGCGTGTTTCAAATGGAGAGCTCGTCACCGAGGCCCCGTTTGTCCCCTATTATGGAGAAGATCCGGCACAGACGCTGGCGGTGCTGAATCAGGAGGTGCTGCCGGTAGTCCTTCCGCGCACCGCTGGTCTGGCGCTGAACCTGATGCGTCACGATATCATCGGCCACCAGACCGGGCGGCCGCTGGGGGCGTATGCCGAATCAAACCTGGGCGTGCCCGTGCATCACACACCGCCTGGCTGCCGCTCGTTCAGCATTCCCGAGGATCTCGATGTCTTTGCGGACAAAGTGCGGGAAATCGCCGCGCAATTTCCTGTGCTGAAACTCAAGCTGGGCTCGGGAGATCTGGGGCTCGACATTGCCATCGTTTCCGTCGCGCGCATGGCTGCTCCGCATGCAAAGCTGATGCTGGATGTGAACGGGGGCTGGGACATGGCGGAGGCTCCGCTGATGATCGAGAAGGTCGCGGAATACAGTCCGACGCTGATCGAGCAGCCCATCCATCACCGCCTTGGCGTTGAAGGCTGGGAAGAACTGCGGGCCCTTCTGCCGGGCAATCCGCCGCCCATCTTCGCGGATGAAAGCGTGCAAACTGTGGAGGATGTCATTGCACTCGCCGATTTCGTGGATGGCGTGAACATCAAGCTGCTCAAGAGCGGGAGCTTTGATGCGGCGGTGGCCATGATGGCGGCGGCTAAGGAACAGAGCCTGCAGATCCTGCTGGGCTGCATGATCGAAACCAGCCTGGGCACCACGGCGGCGGCGCATCTGGCACCGTGGGCGGACTGGATCGACCTCGACGGGCATTTCTACGTGGCCGATGACGACTTCGCGGGCATCACGTATGATGCCACCGGCAACCTCATCATGCCCAATCGCCCCGGCATAGGAGCTCTTTCACGATGAATGTTTCTCTCCTGCAATCTTCGGCTGAAAAGCATCTTCCGGCAGCACTGGAACTGCTGCGACGGCTGGTCGCGATCAACAGCTTCACGGCAAATGCCGAAGGGGTGGATGAAGTGGCGAGGCTGACGGCGGAGGCTTTTGCTCCACTGGGATTTGAGGCGGAGCTTGCGCCATGCAGCACTCCCGGCACCGGCCATCATCTGTTTCTCACGCATCGCGGCGAGGGCGGAGAACCCATCGTGCTGGTGACGCATTCTGACACGGTGTTTCCGGCGGAGGAGGAACGGCTGAATGATTTCAAATGGGACGAGCGCCCGGATGAAGGGCGCATCTATGGGCCGGGGACGGTGGATAACAAAGGCGGCACGGCCTTGATCTGGCTGATCCTGCAAACGCTGCGGGATGCCGCGCCGGATGTTTTCGAGCGCACACACTGGCTCGTGGCCGCAAATGCCGCTGAGGAGATCATTGGCGATGATTTTGGCCGCGCCACTGCGGAGCGATGTGGAGGCAAGGCGCGCGCGGTGCTGGTCTTTGAAGGCGGGCCGGTGGAAGGGCGGGACTGGCACATCGTCACCTCCCGCAAGGGGCGCAGCGCCTGGAGGCTCAACGCTGAAGGCAAGGCCGCGCATGCGGGCAGCAAGCACCATGAAGGAATCAATGCCATCGACGCGCTGGCGCGTGTGCTGCCGGACATCGCCGCGCTGACGAATGCGGAAGCAGAACGCACGGTGAACATCGGCATGATTCAGGGTGGCACGGTGGTGAATCGCGTCCCGCATGAAGCTGTAGCCGAATGGGAGTGCCGGGCCACGGAGCCTGCGGCACTGCAGCATGCGGATGATTTTTTTGCGACGCTGAACGGCACGGCGGCGAACGGGGCAAAGCTGACGGCGGAACGCACGGGCCACACGGCGGCGTGGCCTGGGGGCATCGAGTCCGAGGCGCTGTTCCACCTCTGGCATGAGGCGGCGGCGGTGATGAATCTCAAGGCGGTGTCGGTGCCGCGCGGGGGCTTGAGCGATGCGAACCACCTCTGGCACCTCGCGCCGACGCTGGATGGTCTGGGCCCGTATGGCGGCAACGCGCACTGCTCTGAACGGAGCGCTGATGGCAGCAAGCTGCCAGAGTATGTCGAGCCGGGGACGTTTGTGCCGAAGGCGGTGATGAATGCGCTGGCGCTGATCAAACTAATTTCGAGCGCCAGTCCGTGAGAACCTTCCGCCAACCAATCCATGAGCTGAAGCTCATGAGTACTTTTACAATCCTTTTGCCAGTGTCTTCACGCGGAGCAGGAACATGTCTGCGGTGATGTAGAGGGTTCTGCGGTCGGGGCCGCCGAAGGCGCAGTTGGCCGTGGCCTGGCCGGTGAGGATGCTGCCGAGGTGCTTGCCGTCTTTGCTGATGATGAGGATACCGCCGGGGCCGGAGGTCCAGATGTTGCCGTTCGCGTCCACTTTCATGCCATCGCAGCCGCCTTTGCGCTCCTTGGTCTTGAGCGGCTGGGCATTGAAGAAGACGCGGCCGTTTTTGGCGGTGCCATCGTCCTGGAGATCGTAGGCCATGATGCGGGTGTCTTTGGGATCCGAGACAGCGATGTAGAGGGTCTTTTGGTCAGGGCTCAAGGCGATGCCGTTGGGGAAACGGATGTCTGAGATGAGCAGCGAGACTTTGCCCGCTGGTGTGACGGAGTACACGCCGTGGTAGGGCAGTTCGGGGGTCTCGCCTTTCTTCAAGCCGTAGGGTGGGTCGGTGAAGAAGAGAGTGCCGCTCTTGGCGATGACTAGGTCGTTGGGGCTGTTGAAGCGCTTGCCTTCGTATTTGTCGGCGAGGGAGGTGAAGGTGCCGTCTTTTTCGAGACGCGCGATGCGGCGCTCGCCGTGCTGGCAGAGGATGAGATTGCCCTGGGCATCGACTTGGAGGCCGTTGGAGCCCTGGCCGTCGCCGCTGAGGCTGCCGCTGGGTTTGAGCACGACTTTGGCAGCGGTGTCGCCTTCCTTCCAGCCGAAGACGGTGTTCTCGGGGACGTCTGAGAAGACGATGCCGCCATCCCGCCAGACGGGGCCTTCAGACCAGTTAAAGCCGGAGGCGAGGACTTCGATTCTGGCGTCGGGTGCGAGAAGGGTGTCGAGGGTGGGATCGAGGCGCTCGATGGAGCCTTGGAATGCGGGGACGGGCTCGGCGGCGAAGGTGGTGAGGGAGGTGAAGAGGAGGAGGGAGAGTGAGCGGAGGAGCATGGGGAGGAAGAATTGGCAATGGATCTAAACGGTCTTGAACTGCAGGAACATTTCTGAGTTTAATATGCCAACCAAGTTTGGCTCACCCATTCGCCGTGAAAAATCCGCCCTCTTCTCTTCCTGGATTGCATGGAGAGACGCAGGCCTGCAACAAACTTTTGCTGCAGGCAAAAACACCATGCTAAAGGGTGAAATGCAAGTGCATCACATCCTATGAGAGACTTTCTCCAATTCATTTTCCGGCTCGCCCTCGTGGCGGGTGCATTCGCTCTCGCATGGATGGTGTTCTGCGCCGCATTTTTTTATTACGAGCTCGCCCCTTCTACGAACCCGGCGAAATATGAAGCCATCGTCGGCCAGGCAAAAAGAAAAGAAGCCACAAAGGATGTTGCACACCGCACCCTGGAACACTTTCCTGAACGCATTCCGCCTTCGGCAGCAGATGCCAAATTTTTTTATTCGCCTGGATTTCGCGCTGGCATGCAAATTCAGCTTTTGCTCACCCTTCCGGAATCCGAAGTGGCTGAAATTGAACAGCACTTGCGTTCCGAGCATCAACCCAAGCCTGCTGACCTGGTCAATGGCCGACCTTATACATTTCCGGTGGCATGGCTTAAGAACGGGTGGCTGAGCGTGGAACCCAGCTATGAAGCTCGCCGAATCAGCGATGACTTTGTCTGGTTTGATCTGTCACCTGCACGTGATCCGTCACCCTATAACCGTCATTGGCTCACGAAGGGCGTCGCCGTGTCACAGAGCAAACATCAGGTTTTTTATTGGCTAGGCAAATGAGGCAGGCCAACGGCGACTCGCCTCACCGCGCCGCCGTCCTGGCGGTGCGTTTGCCGAGGCAGATGAGGCTTTTGTCGGTGCGGATGAAGAGCTGGCCTTCGCTGAGAGCGGGGGAGGCGAAGACCTTTTCCTTGAGCTCGCTTTCGGCGAGGAGCCTGTAGGTTTTGTCGGGCTGGACGGTGCGGAGGATGCCGAAGTCGTTGATGAAAAAGACGTGGCCTTCAGCACTGGTGAGGGAGGCGTGGTGCTCGCGCATGCGCTCCTCCCACTGGATCTCGCCGGACTTGGCATCGAAGCAGTGGGCGACGCCGGAGTCGGAGACGTTGAGGAGGTGGCTGCCTTCGATAATGGGGGATGGCACGTAGGAGACGCCTTTGTTGGTGCGCCAGACGATGTGGGTGTCGGTGACGTTGCCGCTGCCGTCGGGCTTGATGGCGAGGAGGTGGTGCTCGGGGAAGCCGCCGGTCATGTAGAGGAGGCCGGATTTTTCGCTGTAAACGATTGATGCGACGAACTGCTCGGTGGGGCCGTCGATGATCCAGAGCAGTTTGCCAGTGCGGGGATCGTAGCTGGTGACGCACATCGTGCCGGAGAGAACCATCTGCGTGCGGCCGCCGATGTCGCGAATGAGCGGGACGCAGTAGCTGCGGGTGTTGTTGGGGCGGTTGATGCGCCAGAGTTCCTTGCCGTCGGTGCGGGCGAGGGCGACGATGTAGCCGTCGCCGTCGTGGTCGCAGTTGACGATGACCTTGTCTTCAAAGATGATGGGGCTGGAGCAGAAGCCGTGCTTGCTGGAGAAGAGGCCGGGGCGCACCTGCCAGATTTGTTTGCCGCTGAAATCATGCGCGGAGATGACGACGGTGCCTTTGGGGACTTCGCCTTTGCCGATGGTGCGCCCGGCATTCGCGGCTCGGGTGGCGTCAGTCTCGGTGTTGTCGAGGAAGGCGGTGAAGACACGCTCGCCATCCGTGGCGGGCGTGCTGGAGGCCTGGCTGTTGAGTTTGTGGATGCTCTCGATGGGCGCTTTGAGGACCGTGGACTGCCAGAGCTGTTTTCCCGATGCGCGATCGAGGCAGAGCAGGGCGCGCTGCTCGCTTTCAGGAAGTGCGGAGACGATGAAGATGCGGTCCTGCCAGACGATGGGCGAGGCGTGGCCGCTGCCGGGGAGTTCGACTTTCCAGGTAACGCTGCCGTCTGCAGAGACGGGGAAGCCGGTGTCTTTGGAGGTGCCATCGAGACGCGGGCCGCGCCACTGGGGCCAGTCTTCGGCGACCAGAAAGGAAGGAGTCAACACCAGTGAAAAAGCAGCCAGCACGCGGAAAGAAATCATACACAACCCAAACGCCACAAAATGGGCCAAGCTTGCGGGCCGGTGCCTCTGTTTCCGCTGAGTGGCGAAGGATCGCGGAGACGCACCTTGAGTCCCATGGTTTCACTCATCCTTGTCGGCGCGATAGAACAGGAAATCGCACAATGCGATGACAGGACAGAGAAGAAACCAGCAGGTGATGCCTGCTTCCAAATACCATTGCCATTCCACGGGAATGCTCAATTCCATCAGGCTTCCGATCATCAGAAGTCCGATGAGCATGCACGTCAGCGTGATGTACAACATCCCGATGCGGCTGGCAGGAAAGGTCAGAAAGCCCCTTCCCCAGTGCGAAAATAACGGAAAACGCCTCCGAAACCACTCCCAGCGGGTGATCACGGAATGACAACACCATCCGCTAATCATCAACAACGACACTCCGAGCAAGATACCCACGGTCTCCGCCAAACCTGTTTTGGCGAGAAGCCCATTCATGTGTCACCGCCTTTCTCAGCTCTGCCGGCTCGAATATCCAGCAGCCCCCTCACCACCGGCAGCGCACGCTCAAAAGCATCCCTCAATTCCTGAATGTCCGGCATGCGCACGTCGCGAAAGGCGGGCTCCATCTGTTCGCGGGTGATACCATCGCGCCGGATCAAGAACTCGACATCCTGCATGTCCTGCGGGTCGTTGCCTCGCATCATCTTGGTCAAGATGAGGTCGATGGTGTGGGGCCGAAAGAGCTTCAGGAACCGTGTGGCCGGGCGCAGCACTGGCACGATGAATTTTTCCCAGTCCGGGCGAAGGAAGACCTGATCCTCCTGAAACAGGTGTGTCATGTAGAGCCCCTGCTTTTCCAGAATGGCATTTACCTGAGCCTGGGCCTCCCAGAACTGGTCATCTGCTTCAAGTTCAGCGGAATTGGAGAAGCGTAAAATCACATCCATGTCCAATGAACGTCCAACGGCCGCTGGAACGTCATCGAATCCAAGCGCAATAGAGGCACGGCCATAAGTCACCAAGGAAACCTCATGGTCGAGCAAACCATCCAAGGCGGAGGCAATTATCTCAGCATTAGTCATGCTGCTAAACGCCGTGGACGCTGCCATTCGAAAGTGGTTTTTCGCCCCACATGCCGCTCGTAACCATTCATCGCCACAAAGCGCGTGGGATGAGGCATCACGCCCTCTTTGGGCTCAGGCGTCGCTGGCAGCAGCGCCAGCAGATCAGTCCAAAATGAATTGTCCGGTTCGTATTTCTGGCCGCATGCCGCCACGTAGGCGACGACCATTTCGCTGCGCTCCCAAAGCGCGAGCCGCGCCAGTACATGAGGATCATTCCCATCCGCTCCGAGCATGGCAGCCCCGCAACGGATGGAATAAGGATCGTAAACTTGCGCCACCGAAAGCAGCGCCACGGCAAGCTCCTCATTCGAAAAAACCTCCACCGGGACAAGTTCGCCCGCAGGCTCATCTCCCTGCCAGTAGTGACGGCAACCACGCTGAACAGCCAGCGTGCGCAGATCCTCAGGCACACGCAGCCCCAGCCTCCGCGCCTTCATCAGCAGAGGAGAAAGGTGCGTCGTGGTGCCAAGTTTGCGGGCCAGGGTTTCTGTTTCCACGAGGAAATTCTAGCTGGAAGAAGGCAAAAAGACAAGATGCACGTTAATGCTTTCAGCCTCAATCATCCTTGCTGTCAAGGTAGAGACTGTAATCTCTCGCTACGACCAAAGGACCGGCGATCATCCAGAGGATAAATCCAAGATAAACGAAACTGGAATCTTGGGGCAGTTGCCAATTCATCGCACCGCCGAACATCGCGACACCAACAAACATACCTGTCATTGCAGCATACAAAACTCCGACGCGACTGGCTGGGATGCCTGTTGAACTATTACCCCAGCGAGTAATCCAAGAGTAGCGATTGCGAAACCACTCCCACCGAGCAAGCGTGGAATAGCCAACCCAGCATTCGTAAACGATTATCAATCCGCCAAGAATGAAGGCAACGGGAGCGGGAAATCCTGGTTTGTCAGCAAGGTTAATCATTCCTCGTATTCATTCATCAGTTCTGCCGCGCCCGAATATCCAACAACTGCTTCATCACGTGGTTGATCTTGCCGCTCCATTCGGGAGTGCCGAAGGCGTCGTGGAGGGTGCGGTAGAGGGTGTAGAGTTCGGCGTAGACGGCCTGGTTTTCGGGGATGGGGTAATAGACTTTCTCGCGGGTAGCGGTGACCTGGGTCTGGAGGGTGTGGATGTCCCCTGCCCCGGCGGCGGCGGCACCGAAGATGGCGGCGCCGAGGGCGCAGGTCTGCTCGCTCTGGCTGACTTTCATGGGCTTGCCGATGATGTCTGCGTAGCACTGCATGAGGGTGGCGTTTTTGATGGAGAGGCCGCCGGTGTTGATGACTTCCTCGATTTTGACGCCGTATTCCTCAACGCGCTTGATGATGGTTAGGGCGCCGAAGGCGGTGGCTTCGATGTAGGCGCGGTAGATTTCGTGCGCCTCGGTATGGAGGGTCTGGCCGAGGAGGAGGCCGGTGAGGCGGACATCGACGAGGATGGTGCGGTTGCCGTTGTTCCAGTCGAGCGCGAGCAGGCCGGTGGAGCCGGGCTTTTTGCCGAGCATGGCTTTTTCCATGTTCACGAATTTTTCGCCGACGGTGGCGCCGTAGGTGTCGGGCACGAGGTGATTGACGAACCAGAGGAAGATGTCGCCGACGGCGCTCTGCCCGGCTTCGATGCCGTAGTAGCCGGGGAGTACGGAGCCGTTCACGATGCCGCAGACGCCGGGGATGTCGGCGAGTGGCTTGCTGGTAGGAGCGATCATGAGATCGCAGGTGCTGGTGCCGAGGATTTTGACCAGCGTGCCTTCCTTGATGCCTGCGCCGACGGCACCCATGTGGGCATCAAAAGCGCCGACGCTGATGGCGATGCCCTGTTTAAGGCCGAGGCGCTGGGCCCATTCGGCGCACAGTTCGCCGGCTTTGACATCGGCGGTGTGGGCTTCGGAGTAGAGGCGGTCGCGGAGATCAGCGAGCGCGGGGTCGAGCCGGGCGAGGAATTCTTTGTCCGGCAGGCCGCCCCACTCGGTGCTGAACATAGCCTTGTGCCCGGCGCTGCAGACGCCGCGCTTGAGCGTGAGGGGATCGGTGTTGCCGGTGAGGACGGCGGGGATCCAGTCGCAATGCTCGACGAAGCTGAAGGCGGCGTCGAAGACTTTGGCGTCCACGCGGCGGAGGCGGAGGATTTTGCTCCACCACCACTCGCTGGAGTAGATGCCGCCGCATTTGGCGATGATGTTGGGGCGGATCTCGTGCGCGAGCTGGGTGATCTCCGCGGCCTCGGCGTAGCCGGTGTGGTCTTTCCAGAGCCAGACCATGGCGTTGAGATTGTCCTTAAACTCGGGCAGCAGGCCGAGTGGTGTGCCCTGCTTGTTGACCGGAATGGGGGTGCTGCCGGTGGTGTCGATGCCGATGCCGATGACCTCTGCGGGATCAAAGCCGGGGACGTTTGCCTGCGCCTGCTGCAAGGCACCGCGCACCACGGCTTCGAGACCGTCGAGGTAGTCCTGCGGATTTTGCCGAGCGACATGCGGGTCTTTCGGATCGAGCAGAATGCCCATCTCGCCGCTTGGGTAATTGAAGACGGTGGAGCCGACTTCAGCGCCGTTGTCGAGGTCGATGAGAAGGGAGCGGCAGGAGTTGGTGCCGTAGTCGATGCCGAGGGAGTAGCGCTTCATGGATTGGGTTGGAGCAGTCTGCGGATGTTTTAGCGGGTTCATCCCGCAGTGCGAGCCAAAACCGGACAAGCTTTGTGACCGAGGTGTGACGGTTCTTGATGCAGAGAGGAGAAAGACTGTGCCCAGCGGCCCGTTTACCACGGCCCTATGACCAACCGTCTGTTATCCTTTGCCGCTGTTTTCTCCCTCGCCGCCGCTTTGCATGCGGAGGATGATTTTGTGCCGCTGTTTGACGGCAAGACCCTCGCGGGCTGGGAGCAGCACAGCGGGACGGCGGAGTATCGTGTGGAAAATGGTGCGATCGTGGGCAAGACGGTGGCGGGCACGGGGAACTCGTTTCTGTGCACGGCGAAGAAGTATGGGAACTTCATTCTTGAGGTGGAGTTCAAGGTCGATCCATCGATGAATTCGGGCATCCAGTTCCGCAGCAACTACTACACTCAGGAGACGGAGGTGGAGATCGCGGGGAAAAAGAGGAAGTTTCCGGCTGACCGGGTGTTTGGCTACCAGTTTGAGATTGACCCAAGCGCGCGTGCTTTCACAGGCGGCGTGTATGATGAAGGCCGCCGCGGCTGGCTCTTTGATCTGAAAAACAACGAGGCCGCGCGCAAGGCCTTCAAGCAGGGGGAGTGGAACCAGGCGCGCATCGAATGCCGGGGCAACAGCATCAAGACTTTTATCAACGGTGTCCCGGCGGCAGATTTCACCGATGACGTGACGGCGGAGGGCGTGATCGCCCTGCAGGTGCATGGAATTGGCAAAAAGACCGAGGCGGTGGGCAAGGAAGTGATGTGGAAAAACATCCGCATTCAAGAACTCAAGTAGAATCATCTTTCGTGTTCGTTCGGGAAACGAGTTGGAAAACTCGTATTCCTTTGTGTACACTGCCCCAAAACCATGAAAACCAACCGCGCTCTGCTTTTCATCTCCTCCCTGCTCCTTTCCACCAGCCTGCTGAAGGCTGAGATCAAGGAGACCGTCGTCGATTACAAATCCGGAGGCGTGGTCTGTGAAGGCCTGCACGTCGTCGATACGGCCAAAACCGGCAAACTGCCCTCTGTCCTGATCATCCACCAGTGGACAGGCCTGAGCGACAACGAGAAGATGCGCGCCCACATGCTGGCCGAGCTGGGCTACAACGTCTTCTGCGCAGACATCTACGGCAAGGGCATCCGCCCGCAGCCGCCGGAGGCGGGCAAGGAAGCCGGGAAGTACAAGGCTGACCGCAAGCTGTACCGCCAGCGCATGCTTTCCGCGCTGGAGGTGCTGAGCAAGGACCCGCACACGGATGTGTCCAAGATCGCGGCGATCGGCTACTGCTTTGGCGGCACGGGAGTGATCGAGCTGGCGCGCAGCGGTGCGCTGATCAAGGGCGTGGTGAGCTTCCACGGCGGGCTGGACTCCCCAAACCCGGCCGACGGCAAGAACATCAAGGGCAAGGTGCTGGCGCTGCATGGGGCGGACGATCCCTTTGTGCCGGCGAAGGACATCGCTGCGTTTGAGCAGGAGATGAAGGACGCGAAGGTGGATTACAAGCTGGTGAGCTACCCCGGCGCGGTGCATGCCTTCACGCAGAAGGGCGCGGGCAATGACAACAGCAAGGGCGCGGCGTACAACGAGGCTGCTGACAAGGCCTCCTGGGAGGAGATGAAGGCCTTCTTTGCACGCATCTTCAAGACGGAAGGCTGAACAAGGAAGCCTTCCCATGAAACGATTTCTGCTGCTGCAAGCCACGCTGGCCTTTGCCGTGCTTTCGGCAGCGGAAGAGCCCACGAACTTCATCCGCTTCGTGGAGGAGGATGAAAGCGACAGCCTGCAAACGGCGGTCGTGAGCTATGAGTCGCCGCAGAAGGTGAAGGTGGACCTGGTTGGAGCCATCCACATCGCTGACAAGGCGTATTTCGATGCGCTGAATGTGCGGTTCAAAGGGTATGACGCGGTGCTGTATGAGCTGGTGGGCCCGGCTTTTGAGGAGCGGGGGAAGCCAGAGGCCAAACAGGCGGCGGAGAAGATGCAGTGGGTGGGCCAAATTCAGACGATGATGCGCGACACGCTGAAGCTGCACGGCCAGCTCGAAGGCATCGACTACACGGCGAAGAATTTTGTGCATGCGGACATGGACATGTCGCAGTTCACCCAGACACAGACGCAGAAGCAGGAGAGCTTTCTCTCGCTGTACCTGAAGGCTGCCCAGGCGCAGAAAGAGGTGAACGAAAAGCGCGGGGTCAATTCCGACGCGGCGGGTCTCGTGATGCTGCTCAAAATTCTGACCATGAAGGACAGCAGCACGGAGCTGAAGCGGATGATCGCGCAGGAGTTTGACAGCGTGGAGGACATCATGGCCGGGATCGAAACCGGCGACGGCACCGTACTCGTGGGCGAGCGCAACAAGTTCGCTCTGGCGGTCATGGACAAGGAGATCGCCGCCGGGAAGAAGCGCCTGGCCATCTTTTATGGAGCGGCGCATCTGGGAGACATGGAGGAGCGCCTGCTCAAGAAGGGTTTCAAGCGGACGAAGGTGGAGTGGCTGAAGGCCTGGGATCTGCCGCAGGCGAAGGAATGAAGTGAGGCGGTGTTAGTCCTGCCGCTGGCGATCACTGTGCTGTCTTTTGAGGTGTGCTTGCAGTCATTCGCAAAACTCATTCCGGAAATGAGGTTGGTGAATGCCGGATGTCCCATGGAGGGTCATGAAGCCTCAGAGCTGGCGGGGACGCGTCATAGCGTTTTCCAAAACTGATTTCCGGAAAGCAAGCGTGGAGACGCTCGGCGGCGGCTTGAGGACAAGCCGCCCTACCTCGCGCTGGGCGCTCGCATGCCGGCGCTGGCAGGGCTGGCCGTCCTCAGCCAGCCGCCGTCAAAGCCCATGAACATCGATCAAGAAACAGCCTGCTAAACGGATATGAGTTTTGCGAACCTCTATATGTGCGTCCCTGGAATCCCCCGTCCCAGCGCTGTCTCGCGGCCCCTGCGCTCTGCATCTCATTCAGAGCTTCACATCCTGCGACGACCTTTCCATCTCACAGCCATCGTGCTGCAGAAAGCTGTAAGGACGACGCACCTTTTTGGATGGCCTGCGGGTGCGCAACGCGTCCCTACCGGTTCTGGAGCTGCGCGGCAGGCAGGGGCATTTCGGGAATCTGTTTCGCCAAATGTTAGATCGCACTTCAGACCCTGCGATGGGTTGTGGGACCAGGATGGTCCCACTCCTCCAGAGGTCCGCGAACGCGCCAGCGTTATGGAGGAGAGGGATCATCCTGATCCCTCAACGCTGCGCAACCACTCGCCGACCCGCGACCACCCAGACTTCGGGTGGCCGGTGCGACACCAGACCCATCTTCAACTGCCTGGGGTATTACTTCTTACCGCCGGCGGCTTCCAGACGGAGCTGCTCAAGGCGGGAGAGAACTTTGGGCGCTGCGGGAGCTGCGGGCTTGGGCTCTTCCTTGGGCTTGTTGGCGGCGAGGACGGGGGCTGCGGGCGGCGGAGTAACCACCTTGCGCGGGGCATCAATGCGCAGGATGGAGCCGAGCGCGATGCGATGAATCGTGGTGGCATTGGTCCCCTTCACAGGCACATCCACGCGCACAAACAAATTGGCCTGCTTGCCGATGGGAGACTTGGCATCCGTCTTCACCTTGAAGGCCACTTCCTTGGTGTCCTTGGTGATCTTGGCGGGCTCGATCGGGATGGTGTCCGGCACGCCGAGAACCTGGGCGGTGGCCTCGCCTTCAAAGGGCAGGAGCTGCTCCAGTTTGGCGACCATGACGGCTTCCTTGCCCTGCTCAACAGCGACGAGCGGGATGGCCGGTGCGGTGAGGTAAGCGGGGGCGGTGACGACTGCCGTGAACGGGGAGGCATTGTAGATGCGGCCTTTCCCGGCGTCAGCCTCGCCCATGACGGTGAAATTCCAGGAGCCGGCAGGCGTGCCTGCATTGGCATCGAGCTGGAAGACGCACTCGTCCTTGCCTTCCGGGATGGTTTGCTCGCCGAGAGCGCTGACGCCGTTGGGCTTCCAAATCATGAGCACGCGGATGGGGGCCTTGAAGCCTTCCTTGCGCTTGGAGACGACCTTGAGTTCGAGAATGCCGTTGTTCACCAGTGGCACGGCGGGTTTGACGATTTCGAGGGAGTAGGGAGCCTCCTCCACGACGGCGACGGGCAGGCGGTCTTCGATCTGGGTGTAATAGACGACGTTGCCATTGCGCACGATGTCGAACTCCTGGCGGAGCTTGCCCACAGACTTGGTGTTGGGATCGACGGCATTGAGGGTGATGGGCACGACCTGATGGCCGAGGGGGGCGTCTGCGGTGGCTTCAAAGAGCAGGGGCACGCTGCCGAGATCCTTGGGAGCCATTTCGGTGAGCAGTTTCACTCCCTGGGGCATGTTCTTGACATCAAACTTGAAGTCTCCGGAGACGTTGTTGCGGGTGACGTTGACCAGCGTGGCATAGCGTCCGCCTTTGGGAACGGGGATGAACTGGCGGTAGTTGTTGTCATTCACCGAATACTGCGGCGAGGCAAAGAAGACCTCCGGCTCCGCAGCGACGAGTTCGAGGCGATAGACGTAGTTCGGGCCGCCGCGTTCCAGATGATCGGCCACGCGCACGAAGTAGTCGCCGTCCGCAGGAATGGCGACCTTGAACTTGCTGTCGAGGCGGCGGCGGCCACCGCCGTCATCGTTGCCGCTGATGGAGCCGCCTTTGGCATTGTAGATGTTCACCACGCTGTCGAGCGGGGAGCCGAGGCTCTGGGCAAAGGCCTGCACTTCCAGCGTCATGCCTTTCTTGAGAGGCACTTTGAAGTAGTCCACATCACCGGGCTTCTCGATGATGCCGTTGAGAGCAATCGGGGACCCTGGGGCGACGCTGGCCTTCGCCTGTTCGTCGTTGGGCTCGGCTTCGAGAACGTTGTCATAATTGACCAGACGGAAGGGATTGCCGGAAGGAGCGGGCTCCTGCGACTTTGAAAACAGCATGTAGTCAGGATCGATCTCGGCCGGAAGCTGCACTTCTTCTTCAAAGGAGCTGTCGCGCTCGATGAAGCGCACCTTGGTCTTGGAGCCGATCTTGCCACCGGCAGGATACACGACATCCGGGCGGCGGAAGCTGCCGATGTGGAGGCGGTAATACGAATTGCCGCCACCCCGATAGGAAGATTCGCGGATCATGACGGTGTAGTCGCCGTCTTCTTCAGCCACGTAGGAGCAGTAGCCGTCCTGGCGGTGGAGGATGGTGTCGTCGGAGATGACCTTTTCGAAGCGGTTCTTGTCGATGATGGCCAGGAAGGGGTCAAAGACGGTGTAGCCGAGGCGGAGGCCGTCCACCTCGACGGAGAGGCGCTGGCCTTTCTTGAGGCTGACGCGGTAGTTGTCCACGTCCTCGTTTTGCACGACGCCTTCGATGGTTTGATTCAACTGAACGACCTGGGGCGTTTCGAAATCGCTGTTGGGCTCCTTTTCATCCACATTGGGGAAGATGCCCACGAAGAACTGGCGGGCATGGGACATGCCGGACTTGGTGCGGATGCGCATGAGGTGATTGCCGGGCGGCACATCCGGAGCGATGCCGATGGTGAGCTGCACCTTGTTGGGTTCCACCTTGTCCACGCTCTTCTGGGTGAAGCCGGGGGAGAAAAAGATCATGCTCTCAAAGTCCGCCAGCTGAGTCCCCGTGACGGTGAGTTTCACCTCCGTGCCACGCTGGCCGCCATTGGGGGCCGTGGTGGTAAAGGTGGGGTACGCAGCAAAGGCACTGGTGGCACAGGCTGCGGAAATGAGGAGCAAATGACGGATGATGGACATGACAAGGGTGGAGGGGTCGGTAGGCATACGGCCCATCTGAGCGGAAAATTACGAACAGACTGAACTTCCTTGGCGCATCTGCCGCACCAGTTTCAGGCAGTAAAGCAGCGGGAGGGCCCCAAAGAGGCCGAAAGAACAGTCCACCAGCCGCCAGGAGAGCGGGATGCCGCGAATCTCTCCGCAGATCAGCGCCAGAGGAAAAATCGCGGCACAGGCGAACAGCCCCACCTTCAGCACCCAGGCATTGGCCACCGGATGCCGCCAAGGCCCCGCGATGAAAAACACCGCGATCATGAGGTGCCCGAAAGCCAGCCAGTCCGTTCCATAGGCGACAAACGGGAACTGCTCCTGCGTGACCTCCAATCCATGCCAGACGTAGCCGATCCAGAATTTCAGTCCTGCGTGCTGGACGTAGGCGGCATGGTTTTCAATGCCGAGCCAGGAGGCCATCAGCCTCAGCTCATGCAGCAGAGGAAAGGCGGTGAGACCGCTCAGAATCAGGCCGGTGATGAAGAGGCCGAGAACGAGGTGGTAGCGACGTTGAAGGGTTTCCATGTGCCTGCTTGGATGCGCGCTTCTTCAGGGCTCGCGCAGGGGCTGCTTGTTCCGAAGCACCTGGTTGTTCTTTTGAAGTGCTTCACGATTGGTTTCAGTGCTCAGTTCGAGGGCCTTGCCTGACCACTTCAGCGCGGCGTCGAAATCGCCCGTTTCCGCATAGGCTGCTGCGAGGGTGTCCAGGCAGTCGGCATTCTCCCAATGGGTGAATTCACATGCCTGTTGAGCGATCTCAACCGCCTGCCGCCCGTCTCTTAGCTGAGCTTCGGGGCAGGTCGCCAGGAGCCATGCCAGGCTGTTTGCCACGGCGACATCATCCACCCATTTGATGGTGTCCCTCAAAATCTGCACGGCCGCCGCATACTCCTTTCGCTGGATCCTGATTTCGGCGGCCTTGCTCGCTGTCCACGCGTGTCGCGGCTGGCACTGATGATAATGTTCCAGTGCAACCAAGGCGTTGGTAACATCGTTTTTTTCCACCAGCTGCACGGCCCGGACGAAATGCCAGTTGTCATGCCATGGGGCCCAAAAGAACGGCACGAGGGAGCCTAGGAACAACATGCTCAAGGCTGCAAAGGCCGCGCTCGCAAATCTCCGATCTTCGATGATCAAGCCGCAGAGAACACCTGCCACCAAGCCGCCCAAATGAGCGAAATTGGCCACAGGCTTGATGTTCGCATACGTCAGTGCAAAACACAGAACCAGCCAGCCGAAAAAGAGCGCGATCGTGCTGGAGTTGATGACCCTGCGGAAGGCCGGATGATGAACACGCCCGACCAGCATGCAGCCAAACAGCCCATAGACCATGCCGGACATGCCGACACCGGTCTGCCCCGATACAGCGAACTCGGCGAGGCTGCTGAGCAACGTTGTCACTAAAATCAACGTGGCATACCTACCACGGCTCACCTCCTGTTCGAGCACCCGACCCAGACGCCACAGCCAGTAGCAGTTGAATGCAAGATGCAGGACATCGGCATGGAGAAACGACGAGGTGAGCAGGCTCCACAGCTTCATTCCCATCCAAAGTTCGACATCCGTGGCATAGAGCCATGGATCCACTTCATTTGGGAAGGCCATCCACAGCCCGGTGCAGGCCACACTGAGCACCACCCATGAGATTGTGATCCAAGGGAACACCCGCGCCTGCTCAGCATCTCCTTTTCTTGCGGGATGTTCGATGGCCTCCATGCCTGGTATCCGGTGAAGATGCGCTGTGCTCAGGTCATTCCACCGGCAGCCAGCGGGCGCCATCGACGACGACGTAGCCGTCGGTGCCTTCGTTGGAAATTGTAATCGCGGTGTCGTTGCCGCATTCGTATTCGCCGAGGTCGATCCAGTACACGCCTTCAGCGGCCTTGGGGGACTTGAGGTCCACTTTGAGCTTCTTCACGCCGCCTGCGAACTGGATCTCCACGGGGGCGTTGCTGGCGCGGTTGCTGTTGGGGGGGGCGGCGAGCATGAGGCGGTATTTGCCGGGCTTCGTCAGCTTGGGTTCAAAGCGCAGGCTGCTTTTGCCGTCCTTGGCGTTGCTGTCGTGGGTGTAGCCGTCGCCGATGAAGGATTTGGCGGCGCCGCTTTCATGCCATGAGCCGGTGACCTTGGCCTCGGTGTCGTCCATGACGATGCCTTTGAGGGATTTGGGATCGATGCCGCGCATGCTTGTGGGGCCGTCGAAATGGAGGATCTGGCCGTCCTTGAGAATCTGGGTCTTGAGCTGCTCATAGGGCACGTCCTGGACCGGAACGCCGGCATCCATGGCCAGCACTGCGGCGGTGGCGGCGCTCTGGCCGAGGATCATGAACACGGGCTCCATGCGGATGCTGCCGTAGGCGATGTGGCTGGCGGACATGGCCACCGGCACGAGGAGGTTGCTCCCCTGCCCTTTCTTGGGAACCAGCGAGCCGTAGGCGATCTCGTAGGGGCCTTTGGTGCTGACGCCGATGTCGCCTTCATTTTGAACAAAGCCTTCGGGCGTGATGTAGCGCTGGATGTTGTGGGAGTCGATGCCGTAGCTGCCCATGCCGACGCTGTCCGGGGTGGGGCGCTTTTTGAGCAGCTCGTTTTCGGTCATGACGTAGCTGCCGATCATGCGGCGCGCCTCGCGGATGTAGAGCTGGTGGCTCCAGTTGCCGTTGTCTTTGAACTCGTCCTTGGGCAGGCCCCAGGTCTGCATCTCCTGCTGAATTTCCTTCGGCACTCGGGGGTCGGTGGCGATGAAGTAGAGCCAGCCTTTCTGGTAGCGCTCATGCTCGGCGATGATCTCGCGGCGGCGCTCGTAGCTGGCCTCGGGGTAGTCCCAGTTGCGGCCGATGTTGTCGGTGCTGAAGGGGCCGTGGTTGTTGGTGTCGGTCTTGTGATTGGGGATGGGGTCAAACTTGTGAAACACATCCTTCCAGCCTTTGTCGAAGACGCGCACCAGCAGTTCGAATTCCTTGGGGTCATAGCCTTCCGGCTTGGCAAAAGGGACGCGGTTTTCAGCATCATTGGTCAGACACATGCGGAAGCAGTAGGCCTGCACCTTCTTGTCTCCGCTGCCGTATTCGCCGACGGGCTCGGTGTTGATGTGGGGAAGCACGCCGCTTTTGGGATCGCCCGGCACGACGTAGGGGCTGATGTTCATGCTTCCAAAGTGGTGCCCGTGATGCAGCACGCCCACCTGCACGCCGTTCCATTTTTCGTCATACACGCTCTGCGCCTCGCGGCCGACGTGGTAGTCCACACCAGCGGCTGCCATGAGGTCGCCCTCATAGGTGGCGTCGATGAACATTTTGCCGGCGTAGGTCTTGCCGCTGAGGGTGGTGATGGAGGTGATCTTGTCGCCGTCTTTTTTGACGCCCTTGGCGCGGTCCAGCCACTCATCGCGCACGACTTCGAGGCTGAATTCCTTGACGTAGTCTTCGAAAATCTGCTCGGCCACATGCGGCTCGAAAATCCACATGGTGCGGTTTTCGCCATCCATGGCCGGAGTGCCCTGGCCTTTGCCGCCGTATTCGGATTTCTTCTGCTGCACCCAGGCGGAGTCCTTGTCGTAGTGCTGCCATACGCGGTGGTAGAAGTCGCGTGAGAGACCGCCGATCACCGCCTTGTTGCCGGTGTCGGTGAAGCCGAGACCGCCGCTGCTGAGGCCGCCGAGGTGCTTGTCGGGAGAAACGACGATGACGGTCTTGCCCATCTTCTTCGCCTGCACGGCGGCGATGATGGCGGAGCAGGTGCCGCCGTAGATGACGATGTCGTGGTCCGCAGCCTGGAGGGCCTGGCTGGCGAGCATGATGGAGGCGAGAAGAGTGCGCAGTTTCATGGCTGGAGTCCGGGCTGGTTGAGCCGGGCTGCTTCCATCGCTGCATGAAAGGAATCGGCAAACGGAATGTTTACACGGCATGCTCCGCCCCACCTGCCTCTTCCTCCTTTTTTCGGTTTCGGCTTTTGCGCAAACCCTGCTGCCCCAGACGCACGCCCTGCGTGTGGAAGGCATGCAGTCGGATTTCCCCACGATGTGTGTGGATGCTGGCGGGACGCCGCATGTGGCTTACATTCAGTGGGACGGGAAACAGGACTCCCTGCATTTGGCGAAGCTGAATGATGGCACTTTGAGCGATGTGCTGACCGTGGGACAGCCGGGCATCATCCACCAGCCCGCGCTGGCGGCGGATGGAACGGGGGCGCTGCATGTCGTGTGGTCGCAGGTGAATGACAAGGATGTGATGGAGCTGAGGGCGGCGATTCTTCGTGATGGCAAGGTGCAGGGGGAGATCACGACGCTGGCGAGTTCGCCGAACGGCGGCAATGCCTTCGCGAAAGCGGCAACGGATGCCACGGGCCGGGTGTGGGTTGTGTGGCAGAGCATGCGCGGCACGCTGGGAGACATCTACTGCCGTGTGTATGATGCGAAGAAAGGCGCGTGGTCGGAGGAGATCCAGGTGACGAAGGAACCGAGCGGCGAGTGGGAGCCCTGCATCGCATTCGATCCGCAAGGCGGCGCGTGGATCTGCCATGACTCCTCACGCGGGAATGAGTTCAACATCTACTCCACGCATGTGAGCGCCGACTTGAAGGTGGGCGAAACGAAGCAGCTCATCGCCACCAGCCGCTACGAGGGGCGCGTGAATGCCATCACCGCGCAGGATGGCAAGGGCGTCTGGCTGGCCTGCGAGCGCGGCAATGAGCAGTGGGGCCTGGACATGCGGGCGCATGGCGGCCAGGTGGGGCTGAACGGGAGGCGTGATCTCGTCATTGCGTACTGGAATCTCGCCAATGGCAAGGTGGAGGAGCTGCCCGGCCCGGACATGCTGCTGAAAGAACTTCCCGCGCCCAAAGCCCCCGCTGGTGCCAATGCGCCACGCGGAAACAACCCGAAGGCCAAAGCCAAGGCGGAGCAGCGTGCCAAGGCCCAGGCCGCGCAGGCCAAGGCCAAGGGCAAGCCCGCGCCCAATGAGATCGGCGCGGTGAACCTGCCTCACCTCATGCTGGATGCCGCCGGCAGACCGTGGCTGACCGTACGCTACTTCAAGAACTTCTGCTGGCAGATCGCGCTGACGCGTTATGACGCGGCCACGAAACAGTGGGCGCAGCCGTATTTGATCCCGGAGAGCGTGTACACCCAGGACCGCCAGACGACGCATGCACTGGGCAAGGACGGCAGCCTGTGGATGGCGTGGTCCAGTGATCTGCGGACCTCCAAGCTGCAACGGACCACCGGCGTGCAGCTCGCGAAAATCGGCACCTCCGCCGAGCTGCCGCTGGTGACGGCTCCGCCGGTGAAACCGCGTGAGCCTTTTGCCGCCTACATCAATCCGACCACGCCCGAGCGTGCCCTGAGCGAGCACCACACCTGGACGCACAAGGGCGTGACGTACAAGCTCTACTGGGGCGACTACCACCGGCACACGGATATTTCGAACTGTGTGACCGCGAATGACGGCTGTGTGCTGGAGCAGTACCGCTACGCCTGGGACATGGGCAAGCTCGACACCCTGGGCTTGAGCGATCACACGGACATCGCGAAGATTTACCACCCTTATGAGTGGTGGCTGAACCAGAAGATGACGGAGATCTTTTACGCACCCGGCTTTTTCATGAGCATGTATGCCTACGAGCGCGAGCAGAAATGGCCGATGGGACATCGCAATGTGATCTTTGCCCAGCGCGGCGGGCCGATCGTATACATCCAGCGCAAGAACTACCTGGAGTCTCCCTGGCAGAAGGAGTTCCCGGTGAAAACCGAGGGCGAGCCGGAGCTGCACCCCAGCGAGCTCTGGGACGTGCTGGCGCGCTATGGCAAGCCGGTGACCGCCATCAGCCACACCGGAGCGACGAGCATGGGCACGGACTGGGACCAGATGCCGCCGGTGGATCACCGCATCGAAAACGTGGTGGAGATTTATCAAGGCGCGCGCGTGAGCTATGAGGGGCTGAACGTGCCGCAGCCCACCGTGGGCATGCGCGCAGGGCAGCCGTACAATCACTCCTCCGACGTCATCGGCACCCCTGTCGTGGGAGAGCCCATCCGCAGCTTTACGGTGAAAAACAACGGCGTGTACCAGCATGCGCTGGAGCTGGGCCACAAGCTCGGCGTCTGGGCGGACAGCGACCACATCTCCACCCACACGAGCTACGGCGGCGTGTATGTGAAGGACTTCACGCGCGAGGGCATCCTGGAGGGAATCAACGCCCGCCGCACCATCGCCGCGACGGACAAGATCTTTGTGGAGTTCTCCTGCAACGACCATCTGATGGGCACGGAGATCGCGCTTTCCGGCAAGCCTGTGCTGAAGTGCAGCATCGAAGGCACCGCGCAGATCACCCGCGTCACGCTGGTGCGGAACGAGCAGAACTACCAGCAGTGGGAGGTTGAGGCGAAAAACTTTGAGCAGACCTATACCGACGAAGCACCGCTGACAGGGGAGAACCGCTACTACCTGCGCGTCGAGCAAAACGACGGCAACATGGCGTGGTCATCGCCCGTGTGGGTTCAGGTGAAGTAGAGGCCGCCTCACTGCCAGCCGCCGCCGAGCGCCTTGAGCATGGCCACGCTGGCCATGAGGCGCTGGCCTTCGACCTGCGCGGCGAGCAGCTTGGCATTGAGCACGGTGCGGTTGGCATCCACGACTTCAAAGTAACTGGCGAGACCTTTCTGGTAACGGAGCTCGGCCAGACGCTGTGTCTCCTGAGCGGAGGCGATGGCGCCATCCAGAGACTGCGCCTGCTTGGCATAGGCCCGGGCATCGAGCATGCTGTCCTCGACTTCCTGCAGCGCGACCAGAATGCTCTGGCGGTAGTTGGCCAGTGTCTCGTCGTAGGAAGCCTTGCTGGCCCGCAAATTGGCCCGCAGCTTGCCTCCTTGAAACATCGGCAGAGTCATACTGGGACCGATGGTCAGGACGCGGCTGCGCTGATCGTAGAAATGCTTGGCACCAATACTTTCCAGACCGCCGCTGCCGACGATGCTGAAAGCCGGGTAGAACGAGGCCTCTGAAACTCCCACCTGCGCGTTTGCCTCGCGCATTTTCTGCTCTGCCGCACGGATATCCGGACGGCGCTGCAGCAGCGAGGAAGGAAGACCGCCAGGGACTTTGGGCGGCCGTGGCAGGCTGGTGGCCTTGGCGACGCGGAAGTTCGATGGGATTTCCCCGCAGATGACGGCGAGTGCATTTTCAGCGTTGCCACGCTGGCGCTCCAGTGCGGCGAGGTCATTGCGGGCGAGATCAAGCTCCGTCCGCGCGCGTGCCACGTCCATTTCATTCGCCAGACCGCCCTTGAAGCGTGACTCCTGAAGTTTCAGCGCTTCTTCGCGCCAGGTCTGCGTGCCGATCACCACCTGCCTCTGCCGGTCCAGAGAATGAGTCAGGAAGTAAAGGCGCGCCACTTCTGCGGCGAGGGTGAGGCGTCTGGCGGAGAGGGTCTCCATGGCAGCAAACTGGGAGGCCTTGGAGCTTTCCACACTGCGACGCACCCGGCCCCAGAGGTCAATTTCCCAGCCCAGCTCCAGCAAGTTTTGAAAGCGACGGCGTTGCGTCTTGGGCAGGGAGACACCGGGGGGAAGATTGGCACCGAAGGAGCTTTGAGAAAGGCGCTCATAATTCATCGCGTCCTTCATGTTGAGCTGGGGAAACCAGTCCGCCTGCTGCACACCGACGAGGGCGCGAGCGGTCTCGACACGTGCCAGGGCGGCGCGCAGTTCCTGGTTGTTCGCCATCGCACGGTCCTCCAGGCGGTTCAATTCCGCCGAGCCAAAGAGCTTCCACCATTCGCCCGGCACAGGGATGTCCGCCGTGCTCACATTGCCGCCATTTTTCCACTTGGAGGGCATCAGCACCTCGGGCAGCTTGAAGTTGGGCCCGACGCTGCAGGAGGCACACGTCAACGTGGTCGTGAGGCAGAGAATTCGAAAGTGGTTCATGCGCGCCTATTCATGGGGTGAAACGTTCTTAGTGCAACCTTCAAGACAAAGGTTCGTCCTTCGCTATTTAGGCAAACAACCGGTGACTTTATGGCGCCAGCTGGCGAGGACATCCGCCGCGACTTCATGAGCCTCCTCGGCGCTCACGTGCTCGGTGACCGCATGGGGGGCGGGCAGCCAGGCCGGGGTGGAAACTTCACCGATGTGATCGTGTTTTTCCGCGCGCAAAAAAGCGCGAAGCTGCACCGTGAGCTCATTTTTGCCGCGATCATGGCTGGCGACCGCCTCAACGCAGACCTCAAAAGGAACGCCTTCGATTTCGAGGGTGCTGATGACTTGGGTGGTATCGAGCAGGGTGTGAATCATGGGGGATAGGTTCGGAAGCCAGGCCGGGGTGTCGCTGCCATGTTTGCGCTAATTTTTGCGAAGGTTTACGCGCCCGCCCCCCGTTATGACGCACCATGCGCCGCCTCCTGCTCTGCTTTTTCGCCCTCACCTCCTTCGCTGCGGCGGCCGACAAGCCGCTGAACATCCTCTTTCTCTTTGCCGATGACTGGGGCCGCTATGCGAGCATCTACGCGGAGCACGAGAAGTTTCCTTCGCCCAATCAGGTGGTGAAGACGCCGAACATCGACCGCATCGCGCGTGAAGGCGCGCTGTTCAGCCGGGCGTATGTGAATGCGCCGAGCTGCACTCCCTGCCGCAGCGCCCTGCTTTCCGGCCGCTATTTCTTCAACTGCGGACGCGCCGCCATCCTGAACGGCGCGGTGTGGGACCCGGCGATCCCGAGCTACCCGCTGCTGCTCAAGGATCAGGGCTATCACCTTGGCAAATCCTACAAGGTGTGGGGACCCGGAGAGCCGGCGGACGCGCCTTATGGCGGCCAGCAGTTTGCGTATCAGAAGTCGGGCGGGCGCTGCAACCAGTTCTCGCAAAACGTGGACAAGCTCATGAAAGAAGGCGTGGCGGTGGAGGCGGCCAAGCAGCAGATCTATGACGAGGTGCGGGGGAATTTTGACAGCTTCCTGGCGGCACGCCCGAAAGGTGCGCCGTTTGTCTTCTGGCATGGCCCGACCAATGTGCACCGCAAGTGGGTCAAAGGCAGCGGGCAGGCGCAGTGGGGCATCAACCCGGATGATCTGAAAGGCAAGCTGCCCAAGCACCTGCCTGATGTGCCGGAATTTCGCGAGGACTTCGGCAGTTACCTCGGAGAGATCCAGGCTTTCGATGCGCAGGTGGGTGTGATCATTGAGCAGCTCAAAAAGGCCGGTGAGTATGACAACACCGTGATCGTCATCAGCGGCGACCATGGCGCGCCCGGGTTCCCCGGCGGCAAGTGCAACCTCTACGACTTTGGCGTGAACGTGGCGCTCGCGATCCGCTGGCCGGGCCAGCCGGGCGGACGCTACATCGATGATTTCGTGAACCTCATGGATCTCGCGCCCACCTTCATGGAGATCGGCGGGGCCAAGATTCCTGAAGGGGTGAACGGCAAGAGCCTCGTGAGCCTGATGAAGTCCGGCAAAAGCGGGCAGATTGAGAAGGAGCGCGACTATGTGATCACCGGCCGCGAGCGGCATGTGAGCATCGCCCGCGAGGGGAATCTCCCCTACCCGCAGCGGGCGCTGCGCAAGGATGGCTTTCTCTACATCCACAACTTCAAGCCGGACCGCATGCCGATGGGTGACTACAAGACGCTGACGGACAGCTTCACGCCTTCGCAGGATGATTTGGAGAACGAAACGTATGTGGCCTTCCCCGACATGGATGCCTCGCCCGCCAAGGCCTGGCTGGTGGAGCATCGCAATGACTCGCAGTACAAGTGGTACTTCGATTACGCCTTTGCCAAGCGCCCCGAAGAAGAGCTCTACGATCTCAGCAAAGACCCCGACTCCACCATCAACGTGGCCGGCGAGGCGGCCTACGCCGAGATGAAAACCAAGATGGCGGCGGAGCTGCAGGAGAAGCTCAAGGCCGTGGGAGATCCGCGTGTGACGATGGATCCCGTGCCATTTGAGAATCCGCCGTACACGCTGGACACGAAGAGCGACAAACCCGGCAAAGGGAAAAAGGCCAAAGGCAAAGCGAAGGCGGAGTGAGTGGAGGACGACGCCTGTTTCCCTCATTTCCCGTTTCCATCCCAGAGGAGCCAAAAATGGAAACGAGGCGATTGGACGTAGGATGGGCGTGGCGAAGCCCGCCCGTCTATCAGCGCATTGCTAACACCATGGCGTACGCACGTCCTCGCAGTCGGGCGGTTTGGCGGAGGATGCGTGGCGTGGTGCCATGTCTTCGACGCCAAACACGACCAACCTACGGCCAGAGCGCCGCGCCATGCCTGTGTCCCTCCTTTCCAGTTTCCACCCCTAGAGGCTCAAAAATGGAAACGAGGGCCTCGCATGCCCAGCACCGCTTTTTGGAGTGCGGTCGCGCAGATGCAAGGCGCAGGCCTGCATCGGAGCTACCGCTTTCGCGGGGTATCGCACGGACTCTGGCCTTAGACCGCCATCCGGCCTGCAGGTGCGGGCTTTCGAATGCGTGGTGATTGATGTGTGCCGTCCGGACTGCGGAAAACGGTAGCTGCGGTCGTTCCTCCCTTCGCGACCGCAGTCCAAAAGCGGGCTCGCCTGCACTGGCTCCCAGACCTCTTTTCATTTCCCGTTTTCACCCAAGAGGTGCAAATTGGTTTTTCACCCCCTCGTTCTTCCTGTCAACCCGTCCCATGAAGACCAGCACCTGCCACTTTTTTCTTTGTGCGAGAATTTAGCCTCCAGTCCCGCCATGAATCTCTATGAGGTCATTTTTTACAGTTCGTATGGGAAGACGGACGGAGACGAAGATACGATTTACCTCGTGTCAGCACCCGATTTTATGTCAGCCATTGAGGCCGTCTGCTGCAATGCATCATCGAGCAATCACGGCGGTGAGCGATTCCCTTTGGCTGACGTTGTTCACGAGATTGGCATGGATTCATCACGTCACGCAGAAGCCGCTGAGGCTCGGATCATACGTGGCCCCTTTATCCAGTGCGCTTACAATTATGGCTGGAAGTCGTGGCGACGAAAGATGGATGATTCTGAAAAAACAACCGAGTGGGAAGAAACCTTTCCAGAGTGAGCTAAAGCTCACGAGTACTTTCATCACCCCTCGCCTGCGTGCTGCTCTTCCCAGAACTTCCGCAGATCGCGCAGTTGTTTCTTGTCCGGTTTCGCCACCATTTCATGCGCGCGGGGCTGGATAAGTTCGCGTTCGCGGCGGAGCTCGCTGGCGCGCTGAATCCATTCCAAGGGCGTGAGATTTTCGCAAAACTCAGGCACTTTAGGAGGTCCGAGGCGCTGGGGTGAAAAGGCGATGACGCGGACGCGCAGGCGGAGATCTCCGCGCACCACTTCGAGAACGTCGTCGGGTTTGAGATCCCGTGAGGCTTTCACAGGCTGGCCCTCAATGGTGACGTTCCCCCGGGCACAGGCCTGGGTGGCGAGGGTGCGGGTTTTGAACACGCGCACGTGGTGCAGCCATTTGTCGGCACGCTGGCTCATGTCATGCCGCAGTCTTGTAGGTGCGTGAGCCAAAGATGGCGCTGCCGACGCGGACGATGGTGGCGCCTTCCTCGATGGCGATTTCAAAGTCGTGGCTCATGCCCATGCTGAGGAGCGGGAGGGGTGCGCCGCCGAGTTGTGCGAGTTCATCGCGCAGATTACGCAACTGCACAAAGTACGGACGGCTTTTTTCGGCGTCGTCATCGAAGGGCGGGATGCACATGAGGCCCTGGATTTCGAGACGCTTGAGCGCGTAAAGGGCTTCGAGGCTGGCGCGAAGCTGCTCGGCGCTGAAGCCGTGCTTGCTGCTTTCGGCGGCCAGATTGACCTCGATGTAAACCTGGGGGAAGAGGCCGAGTTCTCCGGCGATGCGGTCCACATCGCGAGCCAGATCGAGCGAGCCGATGCTGTGGATGGCCTTCACATGCGGCAGGACTTTGCGCACCTTGTTTGACTGCAGATGACCGATGAGATGCCACTGTAGATTTGAGGGAAGCTGTGGCGCTTTGGCGAGGACTTCCTGAACCTTGTTTTCGCCAAAGAGAAGCTGGCCGGCGTCCACGGCTTCGCGGATGGCTTCGACGGGGAAGGTCTTGGAAACAGCGAGCAGTTCCACCGAGGCGGGATCGCGCCCGCAGCGCTGGGCAGCGGCGGTGATACGGTCGCGGATGGCTTGCAGGCGGTCGGAGAGGGCGTTCATGTCTTGGCAAAGAGAAACGGAAGATGGGCGGGCCGCGCAACGTATTTTCGCGCTCCACCTCTTCATTCCACATGCAATCACGCCGCCATTTCATCCGTCAGTCCGCCGCCACGCTGTTCGCCGCCCCATGGGTCACCACCGGTCTGCGGGCCGCCTCCCCCAATGGCAAGCTGCGGCATGCGGCCTTCGGTGCCGCAGGCATGAGCATGGCTGACATGAGCGCGATGTCCAACCACCCGATGTGGGAGCTGACTGCGGTGTGTGACGTGGACACACGCAACTTTGCCAAGGCCCAGGAAAAATGGCCGAACATCCGGGTGTATCAGGACTGGCGCGAACTCCTCGAAAAGGAGGCCGACAACATCGACAGCGTGAACGTCTCCACGCCTGACCACATGCACGGCAGCATCGGCCTGGCCGCCATCGCCAAGGGCAAGCACATCTACGGCCAGAAGCCCCTGGCGCACAACCTGTGGGAGTGCCGCCAGATGGTGGAGCGCGCACGCGAAAAAGGCGTGATGTCGCAGATGGGCATCCAGATTTCTTCCGCCTTCACCGAGCGCCATGCGGTGGCGCTGATCCAGATGGGGGCCATCGGCAAGGTGAAGGAAGCGCACACTTTTTCGAACAAGAAGTGGGGCGACCTGGAAGTGCGTCCGACGAAGAGCGATCCCATCCCTGAGGGCTTTGACTGGGACAAGTGGCTCGGTGTGGCAAGCGAGCGCAGCTACATTGAAAAATACGATCATCCCAGCAACTGGCGCAAACGCCGCGACTTCGGCACCGGCACCCTGGGAGACATGGGCTGCCACATGTTCAGCGGCTGGTTCCGCTCGCTCGATCTCGCCGCACCGATCTCGGTGAAGTCCAGCGGCCCCGTCCCGAACAAGGACAACTGGGCCATCAATGCCGTGGTGGAATACACCTTCAAAGGCACACAGTACACCGAAGGCGACACCGTGAAGGTGACATGGACCGACGGCGATGCGCGCCCGCCAGCAGAAGTCATGGCCTTGGTGGGTGATGTGGCCAAATTCCCCGGTCAGGGCACGATCTATCTGGGCACCGAAGGCGTGCTGCTCTCCCCGCACGGCTCCACGCCGCTGCTGTATCCGCGTGAAAAGTTTGCCAGCTTCGGCGCTTATCCCAAGCTGGAACCGCGCGACCACTGGGCCGACTTCATCGACTGCTGCCTGAAGGGCGACAAGAAGCCTTCGGCCAATTTTGATTACGCGGGACCGCTGACAGAAGCGGTGCTGCTGGGCTGCCTTGCCAGCGCCTTCCCGAATGAAAACCTCATCTGGGATGCCCCTGCGCTGAAGATTCCAAACAGCGCCGAAGCAGACAAGATGGTGCGCCGCGACTACCGCAAGGGCTGGGAGATTGTGTGACGTGACTTGACGCCGCCCGTGGCGACTAAGTAGGACGGCTGTGGCGCAAGCCCGGCCGTCTGTCTTTCAGCGTGATGCAGCACGCCCTGTGCAGCGCAGGCGGGCCAGCTTTTGGAGTGCGGTCGCGCAGATGCAAGGCGCAGGCCTGCATCGGAGCTACCGCTTTCGCGGGGTGTTGTGGGTGGTGTGGACATTGACTGCCGTCAGGCTGGCGGGTGTGTGCTGGCGGATGACTGGCGTTATCCGCGTGCCAGCGAGCCTGCGGAAAGCGGTAGCTGCGGTCGTGCCTCCCTCCGCGACCGCACTCCAAATGAGTGCTGGGCTTGCGGGACTTTCGTTTCCATTTTTAGCCCCCTAGAGGTGGAAACGGGAAACGAGGAAAGCGGGACTGCGCTGCGGCTTGACCCCGAACGATGCGGCGGCGGGCCATCACGACCGCGCCTCCCGCCTACTCATCGTCATCGTCATCACGCGGGCCGTTCACGGAGCGCTTCTTCTTCACGGCGGAGATGTTGCGGTGAACCCAGACGCTCTGCACCATGCCCATTAGGAAGAGCGTCACGACGACAAAGGTCCCCCCGTAGCTGATGAAGGGCATGGGCAGACCGATGACGGGAAGCATGACGAGATTCATCCCGGCATTCTGGAAGGTGTGTACAAAGAACATGGCCACCACGCCCACAACAATGAGCCGCCCGAGCTGATCGCGCGCGCAAAAGGCCACGAAGACGCTCTGCAGCAGCAGCAGCGCCATGCCTGAGAGCAGCAGCACCGAGCCACGGAAACCAAATTCCTCGGCAATGACGCCGAAGATGAAGTCATTGATGGATTCATGCGGGAAGAAAGTGCGGTGGATGGAGGCCTGATCCGGCACTTTCTTGGATTCGGGCCCTTTTCCTTCCAGGCCGCCGGTCGAAACCGCGATCTGCAGGTGCTTGGCCACCCAGCCTTCGTTTTGCAGGTCCACCTTGTCGAGCTGGTTGGTGGCCATGTACCAGGTGGAATTGATACGAGCCTGCTGGTAGGGCTTGAGCGCAAAGACATAGACCAGCGGCACCACGCTGGCGACACCGAGCAGCATGGTGATCAGGTAGCGAAACGGAATGCTGCCGACGAGCATCATCGACAGGAACACGGGACCCCAGACGAGACCGGAGCCCAAGTCTTCCTTGATCACCATCATGGCGGGAACGCCGGCCACCATGCCGGCGGCCAGGATGCGCAGCCAGGGACGGCGAAAGACCGGCAGCATGCGCGGCAGTTCACCGAAGATGACGCCCAGAATGAGAATGCCGGACATGATGGCAAACTGCGAGGGCTGCACCATCATGCCGCCCACACGAATCCAGGCCTTGTTGCCGCCGATTTCCACACCGATGGCCAGCACCGCCACCAGACCCGCGATGCCGGCGAGATACATCGGCACACAGGCCCAGCGCACCCACTTGTAATCCAGCAAGGAAGCGGCAAAGAAAAACGGCAGACCGATCATCACCCAGCGGATCTGGTCGCGCCACTTGAAGGCAAATTCAGCCTCATCTTTGTAGGCCGAGGCATTGAAGATGGCGTACACACCAAAGACAATGAGAGCGGCGATGTTGAGCACCAGCAGCCAGTTCATGCCGAGGAACTTTTTGAAAAGAGGAGTCATGGGATCAGAACAAAAAAAGGTGGGGGGCGGAGTGGCGACCACTCGCGCTAAATGAGCACGGGCACGGCTTCGAGCAGCTTCTGGGTGTAGTCGTGGCGCGGGTTCTCGCAGATCTGGTCCGCATCCCCCTGCTCGACGATCTTGCCGTGGTGCATGACGACGATGTGGTCGCTCATGTGGCGCACGACTGCAAGGTCATGCGCGATGAAGAGGAGCGTGAGATCGAGCTCCGCCTGGATGTCCTTGAGCAGGTTCAAAATCTGCGCCTGCACGCTGACATCGAGAGCGCTGACGGGCTCGTCACAGATGAGGAAGCGCGGCTTCACCGCCAGCGCGCGTGCGATGCCGATGCGCTGGCGCTGGCCGCCGCTGAATTCATGCGGGTAGCGCTGCAGGGCGTCTTCGGGCAGGCCTACTTTTTTAAGGAGGCCGGCAGAGACTTCGCGGCGCTGATCCCGGGTGAGCTCCTTGAAATGAATCTGCTGCGGCTCGGCGAGGATGGATTCGACCGTCATGCGCGGATTGAGCGAGCCGATGGGGTCCTGAAACACCATCTGCATCTCCCTGCGCAGCGGGCGGAATTCGCTCTCCGACATCGGCAGAATTTCCATGCCGCGATAGTTCACGCTGCCGGAGGTGACCGGGGTGAGCTTGAGCAGGGAGCGGGCCACGGTGGACTTGCCGCTGCCGCTTTCCCCAACCAGACCGACGGTGCTGCCTTCCTCCACTTCGAAGCTGACCTTGTCCACGGCCTTGATGACATCCGTGGTACGGCCAAACCAGCCCCCGCGCACGGGGAAGTGAATTTTGAGGTCTTGAACGCGGAGCAGCTGCATGGTGGAAGCCGCGAATTTAGCACAGCTGGTAAAACGCGCTAAAGTTTCATTGCGTGAATGCTTGAAAGTGTCAGCATTCCTGACGTGATGAACAAACGCTATGAATTGCTGGCCCCCATCGCCGAAGGCGGACTAGGGGTTGTTTTCAAAGCGCGGGACTCCCTGACGGGCCGAGAAGTGGCGGTCAAACGCGTCCGGACTGACACACTGGGCGGCTGCGGCAGCGCGGTGGACGCCCTGATCCGCGAGGCGCGGCAGCAGGCGGCCTTGCAGCATCCGAACATCGTGGCCGTGCACGACTTTGGGGTGGACACCGAAGGTGGGTTCATCGTGATGGAACTGGCCGAGGGCGAGACTTTGGATGAGGCGATCCTGCGCGCGCCCTTTTCGGCCAGCGACTTCGACGCCCTCGCACGGCAGACGCTGGCGGGAATGAGCGCCGTGCATGCGAAAGGCATGCTTCACCTCGATCTCAAGCCCGGCAATCTCATGATCCACCGGCTGCCGGACGGGGGCCTGCAGGTGAAGATCCTCGATTTTGGGTTGGCGAAAAGCACCCCGCCAAAAGGAGGGACGCCGCCCCCGAAAGGCTGCACGGGCTTGCTCGGCTCCATCCATTTCATGGCCCCGGAGCAGTTTGAAAACGCGCCGGTGGACGTGCGCACGGATCTCTATGCGCTTGGCTGCATTTTTTACCACGCGCTGACGCAGCAGCTTCCCTTCGAGGGCGAGACCAAGCCCCAGGTGATGGCGGCTCACCTGCACCCGCGCACCCGGCCGCTGGGCACTCTGCGCCCGGACCTGCCCCCCCGGACCGTGCAGTGGGTCGAATGGCTCCTCAACCGCGCACCGGCCAATCGTCCGGCCTCCGCCGCCGAGGCCTTGAAGGTGTATGAGGCCAATGCCGCCCGATCTGCGGCGGCGCCCGCAGGTTGAAAACCTTCACGCCGGACAAGAAGTATCCGCATCAACCACGAAAGCCTCTTGCCATCGCACTGCGTGCCGCCATCATGACAAAACCTGTTCCTCGTCTCCCCATGTCGCGTGTCCTCACAGCCCTTCTTTTTGCCGCCGCCAGCTTTCAGCTCTGCTCCTGTGGCATGATCAAGCGAGTCATCCCCAAGTCGATGCCGAAGCTGCCGAAGATCGGCCTTCCCGGCCTGCCGAGCCGAAACACCGTGGCCAAACTGGTCCCGGGCATGTCCGAGCGGGACAAGGTGAACGCGGAAGATCCGGATGTCCCCTTCAACTCACGCGGCACCCTTGGCTTTGGCCACACGATCCGCCTTGAGGTTTATGAAGGCACCCGCAGCCCTGACCGCATCTACCGCGGCATTGAAATGATCACCACCGACGGGCTGCTTCCCCTCGGCAAAGTGGGTACGGCACGCGTCGGCGGGCTGCATCTGCCCGAGGCTGCGGATGCCATCGCCACCGTGTTCCGGCTGGCAGGCCGCAACACCCGGGAGATCACGGTGCAGATAATCTCGGTGGAAAACACGCCGGTCATCTCCCTGAATGGAGACGTGATGGAGCCGGAGTTCATCCCGGTCTTCAAAGCGATGAGCGTGAAACAGGCGGTGACCGTCACCGGCGGGCGCAAGGCCGGCTCCACTTCCCGCGGCATTTACATCTCACGTCAGGGTCAGCGCCACTTCTTTACTTCGCTGGAGTCGGCGAACCATAGCTGGAAGCCGCAGGCCGGTGACGTCATCACCCTTTCCCCTGACATCTGATCTGATTTCCGCACCATGCTCGAATACACCGGCAGCGGCCCCGCCGCCGCGCAAAGCCCCCTGAGTTCTCTTTTTCAAACCGCCGCCATCCTCCGCATCGGGACCGGGCTGCTGCTCATGACACGCTACGGCCTGGGTGCCGTGCAAAACGCCTACCACTTCTTCTGGCAGGAAAAGCCCTGGGCCTGGGTGCCCGCGTTTCACGAGGCGGGCATGCCCTATGCTCATCTGCTGGCCCCGGTGGTCGCCCTCCTGATCGTCGCCGTGGCCGTGAGCTGGATCATCGGCTTTTTGACCCGGCTGTTTGCCTTTGTGTTTCTGCCGGTGGTCATCACCACGCTCGTGGTCCTGCACAATGCGGGCTCCCCCCGGGTGGAGGCTGCGTGGCTGTACCTGATCATCACCGTGACGCTGCTGCTCTTCGGCTCAGGCACCGTCTCGGTGGACCAACTCTTCCGCCTGGGCCAGAGCGGGCCTAAAAAACGCCGCTGATGGCCCGCGTCGTCCGCAGTTCTACCGATGCTGCCGTGACGCCCGCTGTCGAACGCGTGCTGGCCATCGACCCGGCGCTGCGCAAAACCGGCTGGGCCGTGGTGGAAAGCGCCGCAGGTGTGGTGCGCGCCATTGAGTGGGGCGTCATTCAAAACAAGCCCGCCCTGCTTCCCTCCGGCTGCCTCGTCGCCATCCGGACGGGTTTGAACGATGTCATCACGAGGCATGCGCCGACGGTTTGTGCCATCGAGTCCACCATCTTTGTGCAGAGCTACAAAACGGCCATCGTGCTGGGCACCGCACGCGGGGCCTGCCTGATCGCAGCAGCGGAGCACGGGCTGCCGATCTACGAATACGCCCCGCGCGAGATCAAACAGGCCGCCGTGGGGCGCGGCGCGGCGCAGAAGGAGCAGGTGGCCTTCATGATCCGCGCCCAGTTACGACTGCGAGAAACGCCGGAGGCCGATGCCGCCGACGCCCTTGCCACGGCGATCACCCATTTTCAAAACAGCGCCGCAGCCCGTGTGACGGAGCGCGAGGCACGGCGGGTGTGAGGAGGCCTCAGGCGCTCTTCTTTTTCTTCGCGGCCTGAGTCTTTTTAGCCGGCGGCGCTTCCTTGCCGCCGTTGAGCTTGAGCTTGCCGCTTTTCACATCGCGCTCCAGTTTCTCCAGCCTGCGCAGGAGCTTGGGCCACTGCTTTTCCTCCACGATGTAGCCGACACAGCGCTCCGCGCCGCAGCGGCAGGGATGATCCTCCCAGGTGTCCACGTCAAAACCGTAGTTGTAGGTCAGCTCTTCGCCGGCCTTGATCTCGCGCAGAGAGTAGATCCAGATGCGGCCGCGGATGATGTAGGCATCGCAGTTGGGAGCGCAGGAGTGGTTGATGTAACGGGCAGGGTTGCGCCCCTTGGCGCCATCAATGTCGTAGCGCTGGTTCAGGGTGAACACATAAACTGCGGCACAACCGGTCTTTTTGGCTTTTTCCACCAGCGCCTCACCACGCCGGGTGGACTCCGCCTTGGTGATTTTTTCGCCAAGGTATTCGATGATCGGCGTGTCGTTGGGAATGTCACAACGGGCAAAAATGCCACGATTGTGGATGGAGGAGGAGCGGACGGTCCAGTAGCGTTTCGTGGGGGCTTTGGGCATGAGGGCAGACGATCAACGGAAAATCGGAGCGCATGAAGTGTGCCGGGTGCCTGCAATGTCAAGAGATGAGCCCGAATGTTTCCCGGAGGCGCCAGATGACTCATCTCCACTTTCCGGTTGCTGCCGGGGTGCGGTGCGGCTTATTGCGCGCCCTTCAACCGCCCCGACTTCCCATGCTCGAATTTTTCCGCCGCCACCGTGGTGCCTTCCTCATCACCCTGACGATCACCATCATCATTTCCATGTTCTGGTATGGGGTTTCCCAGACCACCGCGAACCATGAGAAGAAGCTGCTCCCCACCGACGTGGCTCTGACCGTGTTCGGCAAGGACTACACCATCGCTGATGTGCAGCGTGCGCAGCGCTCCGTGGAATTCTCGCAGTATTACCTGCAGTCCTATGAAATGGCCTCGATCCTGAGGATCATCCCCTCCTCCGGCGGGCTGGACTCCTTCGCCAATCTCTTTGTGGCGCGTCATCTCATGGAAGATCTCGGCATCCGCCCGAGCAATGAAGAAGCCCGCGCCGCGCTGGAAAAGCTCCCCGCGCTGCAGAACAACGGCAAGTTTGACGTCTCCCGCGGCCAGATGCTGGAGCAGCTCGGCAGCTCCATGGGCTTCGACAGCGAGGCGCTGCTGGACATCATCAAGGACAGCATCGGCCTGCGCAAGCTGCAGGAGATTGTGACCAAGAGCTACACCGCCTCACCGCTGGCCGCTGAGAAGCAGTATGCGAGCAGCTACCAGACCATCAAAGGTTCCAAGATCGTCTTCGAGACCGAGGCTTTCAAGAAGGGCGCCACCGTCACCGATGAGGAGATCAAGAAGTACTACGAGGAGAACAAGGATAACTACAAGACCCAGGAAAAGCGCGCCATCAGCTACGTTTTCTTTGAGAACCCCAAGGACCTTGAGAAGAAGCCGCTGGAAGAACGCCAGAAAGCGCAGAACGCGGTCGTGGAGCGTGTGAATGCCTTCAATGATCTCACGGTGAAGGGGCACAAGAGCTTTGCGGACGCCGCCAAGCAGACCAAGGAAAAAATCGAAACGGTTCCCGCCTTTGCCGAGGGCAGCCCTCCGGATGCGCTCAAGGCGGAGAGCAACGTGATCGAGCAGATCTTCACCCGGGCCAAGGACTCCAAGACGCCGGCGGAAGCTGTGGAAGGCATCAAGGGCTGGTATGTCTTTGATGTCACCAAGATCGAAGAGCCCAAGCAGCAGACGCTGGCCGAAGTGTCCGGCAAGATCAAGGAAACGCTCCTTGGCCAGAAGGCCGATGAAGCCCGCACCAAGGCGGTGAATGAAGCGCGTCTGGCTCTGAGCGAAGGACTGAAGGCGGGCAAGAAAATCGAGGACCTGGTGAAGGCGCAGAAGCTCACCCTTCAGCCCCTGCCGGACATTGACGTCGCAAATCCGCCGCAGGAAGTGCCCAACAGCTTTGAAATCGCCCAGGAAGCCGCCAAAACCGCCGCGGGTGAAATCTCTCATGCCGTGGATGTGGAAGATGGCAAGGCCACGCTGCTGGTCTATGTCAGTGCCAAGGAACTGCGCAAACGCCCTGACTCGGCCGAAGTGCGCAAAAACCAGGTGGAATCCCTGTCCCGCCAGGAGCGCATGACCCTCTTCCAGGCCTGGTTCAAGAAACAGCACGAAGCCGCCCATATCTCCTACGCCAAGCTGGGCTGAGGAATCCACCCATCGACGAGCATGAGCGACACGCCATCCACCGTCGAGGATCTCTACGATGAAGCCAGCGGCCACGTGGCCCTTGGCGAACTGCCGGAGGCCATCGCGCTTTACCGGCGCTGCGTTGCGCTGGACCCGAACCACTTCGAGAGCTGGCATGCCCTGGGCATGGCGCTGCTGCGCAACGGCGAGGTGAAGGAGGCCATCGGCGCCGGCATGATGGCGACAACACTGCAGCCCAATGACCTGCTGGCGTGGACAGCGCTCTCGCAGATGTATGTGACCAACAAGCAGATCGCCGAGGCGGAGGACGCCAAAGGCAAGGCGCGCATCCTTTCCCTGGGCGGCAAGGTGGTGAAGTAAAGTACTCGCGGGCTTCAGCCCGCTCTGGGTGGGGCTCCCTTCGTCTGCAAAAAACAACTGCAAACCACCGTCAACAACGGTAAACAACCGTCAACTTCCCCACTTATGTCCTCCCCACTCTTCAACCTCTCTGGCAAAGCAGCACTCGTCACCGGCGGCAGCAAAGGTCTTGGCAAAGCGATGGCCCGCGGCTTCGCTGAAGCAGGCGCGGATGTCTTCATCTCCAGCCGCAATGCCGATGAACTCACCGCCGCCGCCGCTGAAATCGGTGCCGGATTGAACGTGAAGGTCGAGTGGATGGTGGCCGACATGGCCGACCGCGCCGCCGTGAAAGCGCTGGCTGTGGAGGCTGAGAAGCGCCTGGGCAAGATCGACATCCTCGTCAACAACGCCGGCATCAACAACCCGCAGGCCATCGACGAAATCACCGACGAAGTGTGGGACCGCAACGTCGAGGTGGATCTCACCGCCGTGATGTCCCTCACCCGCGCCGTGGTGCCCGGCATGAAGTCGCGCAAGTGGGGCCGCATCATCCACATCTCCAGCGTGCTCGGCGTCGGCGGGCGTTTGAAGCGGAATGTCTATTGCGCCTGCAAGGCGGCGCTCATCGGCCTCGCCCGCGCCAGTGCACTCGATCTCGGCCCCTATGGCATCACGGTGAACTGCCTCTGCCCCGGCCCCTTCCTCACCGACATGCCAGGCAAGCTGCTCAATGACGAGGAGAAGCAATACTTCGCCGATCGCACCGCCGTGAAGCGTTGGGCCGCGCCCCGCGAACTCGCCGGCCCGGCCCTCATGCTGGCCAGCGAAGCGGGCAGCTACATCACGGGACAAGGGATCGTCGTGGACGGCGGTGCTGCGGTGAATGTGCTGTAGGACTGCGAGGCTCGGGGAGTACTGCAGGCGAAAGCCACTCTTGAGAAGGAACAGCCGGGGCGGGTGCCGGATGCGAATATCAGGTGTCTGGATGACCTGAAAATGCATTGCGCTCTCCCGTTGTTGACGACCTCTCTGTTCCTGTGCCTCACCTGCCCCCGTGGCATGGCGGACGAGAATCGCGTCTTTCATGTGGGGCCGGAAGAAGGAGGCATTGGGATCAACCGTGCGATCGCGCAATGCGGCAAAAAAGGGGGCGAGGTCGTGCTCAAAGCTGGAACCTATGAATGCCGGGCACCGGTCATCATCCGGGATAGCGGCGTCACGCTGCGCGGGGCGGGGCCGTTGACGAAGCTCAGGCTGGCGGCCAATGCAGACTGCCCGGTGCTGATCGTAGGGGATGCGGCCAATGCACCTCGGCGGACGGTGCGCAGCATCTGCGTGGCGGATCTGGCGATCGACGGCAATCGGACCCGGCAGAAGAGCGAATGCTGGAAGGGGCAGTGTGACACTGACAGCTCCACGGCCATTCGCTGCTCAGGCCTGGTGGTGAGACGGGCGAAGGATGTGCTGGTGCTGCGGGTGAGCGCGGACAACTGCCGCTCCGGCGGGCTGGTGACCGAGAAGCACTGCCGCAGATTGGCGGTGAGGGAATTTCATTCCGGGCACAATGAGTTTGACGGCCTGGCCTGCTATGAGACGGAGGACAGTGTGTTTTCGGGCCTGTACCTGCATGACAACAGGAGCGCCGGGATTTCCACGGATCTGAACTTTGATCACAGCATCATCAGCGATTCGCGGCTGGTGAGGAACGGCACGCACGGGATTTTCATGCGGAACTCATGTGACAACCGGTTTCAGCACATCCTGATCAGCGGCTGCGGAAGGGATGGGCTTTTTATCGATCAGGTGGATGAAGCGACACGGACGAATTCTTCCAGGAACCAGTTTGCAGGAGTGACTGTGACGGGATCCAAGGGCGCGGCGCTGCGGGTCAATGCAGCGAGCTGCAAAGGCACGGTGCTGACGCAATGCTTGTTTACGGGCAACAAACAGGGGCTGCTGGAGGCGGTGCCGGGGCTGGTGGACCAGCAGAGCCTGGTGGTGAAGTGAGCACGCCTTTGCATCACCGGCTGTGGCACCACCTCACGGCTCCGCCTTGCCGAAGAACATCAGGTGCTGCCAGGGCAGACCGTCAAACTCGCGCACGAGCTTGAAGCCGTTCGCTTTCATCTCCTTGTTGATCTGGGCCTTGCTCATCTTGTGCTCCGGTTTGATCGGCACGCTTTCATCCTCGGCGCGGTATTCACACAGCACGAGCTGGCCGCCGGGCTTCAAGGCGGCGCGCATGCCTGCGAGCATCTGCACCGGGTGCGAAAATTCGTGATACACATCCACCATCAGGATCATGTCGCAGGTGTTCGGCGGGAGCTTGGGATCGTGGAAGAGGCTGACGATCGGGACGATGTTTTTCACCCCCTTGCTCTCGATGTTCTGCTTGAGCATCTCGATCATCTCCGGCTGGGCGTCCACGGCATAGACCTTCCCCTTTTCACCGACCATCCCGGCCAGCGGCAGGGTGTGATAGCCGCTGCCGCAGCCCATGTCGCACACCACCATTCCGGGCTTCACCTGGAGCTGCTCGCGCATCAGGGAGGGGCCTTCCTCCTGCTCCCGCACACGGCGCATGAGCCATTCCGCGCCCTTCCAGTGCATGGTCTGGGCGATCACGCGCCCCTCATACTCCGTCAGCGGCGGCGGCGCCTCCTGGGCGGGAAGATTCAGAGCAGCGAGGAGGAGCAGGGTGAAAAGCAGGCGCATGGTGAAAGCAATGAACGCCGGAAATCGTGCCAATGTAGCGAAATGCGCGCTAAAGACTTTTCCAGACTCGCACTGGAAATCCCGGGACGTCTCCGTATCCTCTCCGCATCATGACTCGTCGTTTCATCGCCCGCCTGCTGCTGCCCGTGCTCGGAGCCGCCGGCATTGCTGTGCTCAACGCCCAGGAGGTGCCTCCGCCCCCGCCGGAACGCACGCCGGAAAAGAACCCCATCCCGGAGGATGTGGTGGGAGACGAGCATGTGCGTGAGGAATACGGCGTGAACCAGTTCACCACGCCGTCGATCCGCAAGCTCTTCGACATGCTCAACAACGTGGGCAAGCTGCGCTTTGACGACCTGAAGCGCCCCTTCACTGACAAAACGCCCGCAGACCGCGTGATCGTGGCCATGGGCCTGGGCACCCTGATCGCCGACGGCTTTCTCATCGTGCAATGCGAGCGCGTGGATGAGATGGAGGCGGTGGGCCGCGCCATGATCAAATACGGCAAGGCGCTGGGCGCCGGAAACCGCATGAACAAGCACACCGGCAGCCTGTTTGAATACAGCCTCAAGGGCAACTGGCAGGACCTGCGCGTGGAGCTGGCCAAAACGCAGGCCGATGTGGAGGCGGAAATGGTCATGCTGCGGGATGTGGACATCGCGCATCTCATCAGCCTCGGCGGCTGGCTGCGCGCGCTGGAGATCGCCACCAAGAGCATCAGCGACAATTACGCGGAGGAAAAGACGCGCCAGCTCACGCGCCGTGACATCGCCGAATATTACATGATGAGCCTGGACAGCCTGCACCCGCGCATCATGAAAAACCCTGCGCTGCAGCAGCTGCGCAAAGGTTTGGAAGAAATGCTTCCGCTGCTGGATGTGCCTGAAGGCAAGTCCCTGACTCTGGAAGAAGTGAAGGCTCTGCATCAAAAGGCCTCCACGATCTGCCACATAATCACCGACAAGATGAACGGCTGAAGCCGTTCTCGACACGTAACTCTATCTCATGGCCAATCTCACTCCACAGCAGCGTCAACTCGTCGAACAATGGGCCGCTGAAGGTGCCAGTCTCAATCAGATCCAGGACCGTCTGCGCAGCGAGTGCGAGACCACGCTGACGTACATGGAGACGCGCCTGCTCATCATGGAGCTGGGTGTCAAAATCCAGGACAAGCCGCGTGAAGTTCCGCCGGAAGAGAAGCCCGCGCCCCCAGCGCCCGCCGCCGATGGCACCGTGCCTGTGGCCGATGAAGTTTTGGCTCCCGATGCCCCTGCAGGCGGTGCCTTGAAAATTTCCGTGGATGAAGTCCCGCCCCCCGGCGCCATCATCAGCGGCAGGGCCACCTTCAGCGATGGCGTGACGGTGCAGTGGTTCATGGATCAGCAGGGCCGCTTTGGCATGCGTGGTCCGGCACCCGGCTATCAGCCGCCCGCCGCAGATATCCCCGCATTCCAGGCCGAACTCGACAACATCCTCCAGCTTCGCGGCTTCTGACCCGCTTTGGCTGCCTGACCATTCCCATGCTTCTGATCATCGACAACTACGACTCCTTTACCTACAACCTCGTCCAGTATTTCGGCGAGATGGGAGCCGTCATGGAAATCCGCCGCAACGACCAGGTGACGCTGGACGAGATCGAGAAGCTCAGGCCCGATCACATCTGCATCTCCCCCGGCCCCTGCACGCCCAAGGAAGCGGGCATCAGCTGCGCGGTGATCGAGCGCTTTGGCAGAAGCACGCCGCTCCTCGGCGTCTGCCTGGGCCATCAGGCCATCGGCCACGTCTTCGGCGGCGATGTCGTCCGCGCCGGACGCCTCATGCACGGCAAGACCTCGATGATCAATCATCAGGGAGAGTCCGTCTTCAAAGGCCTGCCACAGCCCTTTGAGGCCACGCGCTACCACTCCCTGCTCGTCAAACGCGACACCCTGCCCGACTGCCTCGCCATCACCGCCACCGCCAGCGACGACGAATCCGAAATCATGGGCCTGCGCCACAAGGATCTTCCCATCCACGGCGTGCAGTTTCATCCGGAATCGATCCTGACGCAGGACGGCAAGAAGCTGCTGAAGAACTTTTTGGAGATGTGATAGCTCACGGCCAGCCTATGGCCAGAGCCTTGGAAGCTAGAGAATCAAAGGAGGAGAACGCAGCACTGTTCCCATTTGTGGAATCTCGCCGCACGACGCCCCATTGTCGGCAGCAATAAAGGCCTTGCCTGCATTCAAAACATTTTTTATCCTGAATCCTCGGCGCGATAAAAAGGCTAGGTTAAAGGCTGATGTCTTAGCCTGTGGTCCGTTGCGCTTCACGACTTCCAATTAACCGTAACCTATGAAAAAATTCACGACTCTGGCGCTTATTCTCATTTCTGCCACCCGCCTGCTGTGTGCTGCGGACTCTGATGGCTTTACCGAGCACATGGGCATGCTTCTGGAGCGAGGTGGCTCCCCCAGAAAACTCAAAGGAAATGAAACCGCCACCACCAAGGCGACTTTCAAGCCCCCGGTGGAGATCATCATTGAAGCCAAGACTGACTCCACCAACCTCCGCATGAGCTATGCGGCAAACAACGTCATTTTTAATTGGGAGAATGGCAAGACCGAGCTTCGAGTGGATGGCGGTCCTGCCAGTGGCCAGCATAAAGCAGGCGCCGGGCTGATTCCCACCAACAGATATGTGACCATTCGCTGGGTCGTGACGCCGCAAAAGCAATCCATTTACGTCGATGGCAAGCTTCGATTTGAGCACTCTGGTGACTACTCCAAGATCGACAATCCCGTGAGTGTCTTCCCATCCCATGGTTCGGAAGTAACCGTCAAGACCATCAAGGTAAAACAGCTCACCGAATGATTTTCGTCCGGGGTTAATTCACTCCATGCTCCTTCCTGAGAAAGACGTGTAACGTATCAAGAAGGACATGAACGACGAAGAACATCTCCGCCGCTTCGAGGATCACAACCTGCCGCACGCACAGTGGACGCACCGCGCTCACCTGAAGGTGGCCTATCTCTACCTGCTTAAGCTCCCCTACCCCGAGGCCTTGGAGCGCCTGCGCACCGGCATTCAGGCTTACAACGCGGCCCATGGCATCCAGGACACGCCGACGGGCGGCTATCATGAAACGATGACTCAGGTGTGGCTGCAACTCGTCAGCGCCGCTCTGCACCAGTTTGGACCCGCTGAATCGGCTGACGCATTCTTTGATGCCCAGACGCAGCTCAGCGACAAACGCACCCCGCTGCTTTATTACTCACGTGATCGCCTGATGTCCGCCGAGGCCAAGCGTTCGTTCGTCACACCGGATCTAACCGCCCTTCCATCCTAAACACCTCCGTTCCTCATGAGCCGACGTCTTTTTACCACGCTTCTATTCGCTCTCTCTATTCTTCATTCGCCCACTGAAAGCCAGGCAGCCGATCCAGTTCGTGTCGCCTGTGTGGGTGACAGCATCACCCAGGGCGTCGGCATTCAGAATCCGCAGAAGGACGGCTATCCGGCGAAGCTGCAGGAGATTCTGGGAGCGGGCTGGACCGTCCAAAACTTCGGTGTGGGCGGACGCACGATGATCCGCAAAGCGGACCCGTTTGATCACCATCCTGCTCTCGCATCCAGCCCGGACATCGTCATCATCGCGCTGGGCACCAACGATGCCAAGGCGGGCATCTGGGCCAGCCACAAAAGCGAATTCGTGGCGGACTACGTGGCCATGATCAAAGAGTTTCAGGCGTTGCCGAGCCACCCCAAAGTGAGGGCCTGTCTGCCGCCGCCCGCCTTCCCAGGGAACTGGGGCATCACCGAAGACGTCATCCGCAACGAGGTCATCCCAGCCATCAAAGAAGCCGCGAAAATCACCGGTGTGAGCGTGATCGATTTGCACACACCACTGCTGGGAAACAAGCCGTGGTTTCCAGATGCCATTCACCCTAATGAAGAGGGGGCCAAACGGATTGCGGAGGTGGTGGGAGAGGCCATCAAGGAGCGATAGAGTGGCGCCGATCTTTCGTTCAGGGAAAGCAGCACGATGAAACACCTTGTTTCGCCATTCATTTCAGCCCTGTTGCTCAGCAGTTGCATGTCGGGCACGCCCAAGATCAAGCCTGCGGACATTTACAAGTACGAGGCCACGCATTACCCGGGTTCATCATGGTTGTACGTTGGCTCTGAGGGACGCTGGCATTACTTCGAGAACTGGAGCTGGGTGGCGCATCATGACTGGAAGCTGGACCGCAAGCATCTTCCCGAGCTTCATGGCTTTCCCTATCACTCCAAATCTTCTTCTTTGAGAAAGGCGGTTTCAACGGATGTGGAGATCCATGCCGAATTTATCCGCATGCAGGTCGAAGGACATCCGCCTTCCACCATCCCATTCAAATCACAGGGGTTCATCACGGCAGAGCACCGGACCAAAGGTGGCAGCGAGATCAAAGTCCATTCGCAGGGCCGCGAGGTCACCCAGAAGGCGACACCGTGAGAAAGTGTTCACGTCATTTCCTAGCGAGAGCGACTCTCCGATCGTAGGTCGGTTGTGTTTGGCGCCGAGGGTGAGGCGATGCCCACTATGCTCTTCGCCAAACCACCCGACTGCGAGGATGTTCTTAGGCCATGGAGTTTGCCTCACGCTGATGGACGGGCGGGCTTACGCCACACCCATCCTACAACCATGCATGCGTTGCTCGCAAGATGGTCACACTACACTTACGACACCAGCGGCAGCAGCTTGCCCAGCAAATCGCTGATCTTCACGCGTTCCTGCTCGCCGCTGTCGCGGTGGCGCAGGGTGACGGTATCCAGCAATTCGGGGCCTTTTTCGCCGAGGGAGTCAAAGTCGATGGTGACGCCGAAGGGCGTGCCGACTTCGTCCTGGCGGGCATAGCGGCGGCCGATGGAGGCAGTCTCGTCGTAGAAGCAGTTCATGTGCTTTTTGAGCAGCGCATAGACTTCGCGCGCTTTGGCCACGAGTTCGGGCTTGTTCTTGAGCAGCGGGAAGACGCCGACTTTGATCGGGGCCACACGCGGATGCAGGTGCAGGACGGTGATGATCTCCTTCTTGCCCTTCTCATCCACCTTTTCGGTTTCGGAGAAGGCTTTGGCGAGAACGGCGAGAGCCATGCGGTCGAGACCTGCGGAGGGCTCGATGACGTGGGGCACGTAGCTGCCTTTGAAGAGGCGCTCGAACCAGGCACGCACGGCGGACTCGGGCATCGGCTCGCCTTTGATCTTGGCGGCTTCGGCGGCGAGGCGCTTCTGGATGAGGGCTTCCTTCTGATCGTCGGTGAGCTTCGCAGCAGCGGTCTTGAGTTCTTCGTCGAAGATTTCCTGGGACTTGGTGCTGGCGTTTTGATGCGCGGACAAGTCGAAGTCGCCACGGGCGGCGATGCCTTCCAGCTCTTCGGTGCCAAAGGGGAACTCGCACAAGATGTCCACGCAGGCGCGGGCGTAGTGAGCCAGGTCTGCGGGAGTTTGCCAGTAGTACTCCAGCACGTCGCCGAGGCCGATGCCTTCGTAGAACTTGGTGCGCTGATCCACCCAGTAGCGGTGCCACAACTCCCAGCCCCAGTTGGGCTTGGGCTCGCTGAGGTCCGCGCCTTCGCTCCAGGCGGCGACTTCACCGCAGATGATCTCCACGGCTTCGTCGGGCTTGATGAAGAATTCGAGCTCCATCTGCTCAAACTCACGGCTGCGGAAGGTGAAGTTTTTCGGGGTCACCTCGTTGCGGAAAGCCTTGCCGATCTGGCCGATGCCAAAGGGCACTTTCACACGGCTGGAGTCATAGACGTTCTTGAACTGCGCAAAGATGGCCTGCGCGGTTTCGGGGCGCAGGTAGGTGACGTCAGCCTCGGTCGCTGTCGGGCCAAGGTAGGTCTTGAGCATGAGGTTAAACGGACGCGCCTCGCCGAGAGCGCCGCCGGTTTCAGGATGGAAATCGACACTGCCAGTCACGGCGTCAATCTTCTCCTCATTGAGCAGTTCGATCTCCTCGGGCTTGCCTGCGGCTTCACCGGCGTTCTGAGCAATCAAAGCACGGATGCGCTTGCGGAAGCTTTCGATGTGCTCGCCATTTTTCATCAAAGCGGAGACGGTGCGGTCCCAGCGCCAGCCGGTGGGGGAGGTGGCACCGCTGTATTTCATGACGACGCCGTCCTGCGGCTCCACATGATCGGCACGCACGCGCTTGTTGGTCAGCGAGCACTCACGCATGAGGTCGGCGAAGGTGTCCACGTGGCCGCTGGCCTTCCAGATGGCGGGATTCATGAGGATGCTGGCGTCCAGGCCCAGCACGTCCTCGCGTTCGCGGGTCATGGTGTTCCACCAGGCGCTGCGCAGGTTGCGCTTCAGCTCGGCACCGAGAGGGCCGTAGTCCCACACGCCGCCGCAGCCGCCGTAAATCTCGCTGCTTTGATAGATGAAGCCGCGGCGCTTGCAGAGGGAAACGATTTTTTCCATTTGCGCGATGGCTGCTTTGGGGTCGGTGGACATGGTAAGTAGGCGATTGAGGTATGGGGTGTGCCGAATGACTGGACTGCCACCGGCGAATGGGGGGTGCGAAAGGAGCACCAGCGTGGCTGCGGTGCAACGCTTTTCAAAGGGGGGACCGAGGGCTCAATCCTGCTCGTCCTCACTCAGAGCGCGTCGCTTCGCCGAGGGGTGAGCTTTGGGGAAACGCGGACTGACGGCTGTCTGATAGGGCACTGATCGACAAAGAGTGCCTGTCGTGCTCCCCGGCGTGCGCTGCCCGGCAGTACGACGGGCACTCCTGCCTGTCACGACGGGCACTCCTGCCTGTCGATCAGCGTGTGATGAGCCCCCCGGCCTGCAAAGCGCCGATGAGCGGCGCGCTGTGATCGAGGACGATTACTGCCCCTACTCCCACAGCTTCCCTGCGCGCAGCCACTCTTTGACGAGTTCGCGAAACGCCACCACCGCCGGGTCATCGCCCTCCTTTGCCCAGACCATGACCAACGGGATGGTCTGCTGCGGCTTGAGAGGGATGAGGGCAAGGTGCTTGCTGACGGTGCTCTCCGGCACGATGCCGATGCCAGCGCCTGCTTCGACATACTGCAAAATGGTGCCGATCAGACTTGGCGTGTGCTTCACGCGTGGCGAGAAACCCGCCGCATCGCAGGCCGCCTGGATGGCATCGTGAGAGCCCGCGCCCTCCCGCCGAGCCAGGATGATGAGCGGCTCCCCGGCGAGCTTTTTCCATGGCAGGGAGGAGAGCTTTGCCCAGGGGTGATCCTTTGGCACGGCGGCGCAGAATTTCTCATCCCGCAGCAGCAGCGTCTGCAAACCGAGCACCTCATGAGCGAGCACGGGGCGGGTCAGGCCGACGGACAAGCGGCCCTTTGAGACCATCTCCCACACGCGCTCCGGGGTGCGCTCCTCAAGGATGACGGTCACACGGGGATAGCGTTTGCCGTATTCCTTGAGCAGGCGGGAGAGGAACATGCGGGTGGGCGGGCCGATGTAGCCGAGGCGCAGTTCGCCTTCCTCGCCTTTGGCGGTACGGCGCACGCGGCGCATGGATTCCTCCAGGCGTTCCAGGATCAAACCCGTCTCATGCAGCAGCACGGCACCGGCCGGTGTCAGGCGCGGCGAGCGGCGCTCGCGCTCGATGAGCTTAGTGTCCAGCTCCCGCTCCATCTCCTGCACAGCGCGGCTGAGCGCGGGCTGGGCGATGTGAAGACGGCGTGCCGCGCGCGAAAAGCTGAGCTCCTCCGCCACGGCTTGAAAATACCTCAGATGTCGCAGTTCCATGATGGGTGCCGATTATAGCGAACCGGCATGGAAGCGATAGCGAAAGTCTATTTTCGTTACTGCGCGGCCGAACGTATGGAGCGGCACATGTCCATCCAAACTCCCCGCAAACAACATCTCTGGATCTGGTTTCTCTGGCTCTTCGGCTTTTACTGCGTGTGGTCCTGGCTGGTGTTTGGCCATGACCGCTGGGAGGTCGTGACTGCTCACTGGCCCATCGCTCTGTCGATGGCGATCGGCAGTTATGTGGCCGGTGCCACGCCGATGGGTGGCGGCACCGTGGGCTTTCCCATTCTGGTGCTGCTGTTCGGTTTGTCCCCTGCCCTGGGGCGCGACTTCAGCTTTGCTGTGCAATCCATCGGCATGACGAGCGCGAGCATCTTCATTCTCTGCCGCCGCCAGCCGCTCGCGTGGTCCATGCTGAAAGGCGCGATGCTCGGCACGGTGATCGGACTGCCAGCGGGCATCTTCTGGATAGCTCCGTACATCCCGGGACTGTGGATCAAGCTCGTCTTCGCCGTCGTCTGGGCCAGCTTTGGCGTGCTGCACCTCTACCGCATTGGCGAGATCGCCTCCCACGAGGGCATGACGGAGTTTGACGAGCGCTGGGACTTCCGCGTGGGCCTGGCGATGGGCGTGTTCTCCGCCGCCACTGTGGCCGCCGTCACGGGCGTGGGCATCGACATGGTGCTCTATGCGCTGCTCGTGCTGCTCTGCCGTGCGGATTTGAAAATCGCCATCCCGACCTCCGTGCTCATCATGGCCTTCACCTCGGTGCTGGGCATCGTCATCAAAAACCTCACCACCGGCATGCAGCCCGGCGTGTTTGAAAACTGGCTCGCCGCCGCGCCCATCGTGGCGCTGGGAGCCCCGCTGGGTGCCTTCATGGTCGATCTGATCGGGCGCAAGCCGACGCTGCTCTTTGTGGCCGTGCTGTGTGTCGGCCAGTTTGTGTGGACCTGCTACACCGAACGCGCCGCCCTGGGCATGGGCGGTTTCGCGGCCGCCGTCGCCGCCGTTGGCGTCTTCCTCCTCGGCTTTGAAAAACTTCGCTCCTGGGGTGCCGTGCTGGTGGGCGAACGCCAGGCTTTTCTGGCGGCGGAGAGTGGGAAGAAGTGATCGTTTCGAAGTTCGGATTTGCCGCAGAGGGGCAAAGGAGCAGAGGTGGCAGAGATTTCTGATTTCAAAAAACTCTGCGAGCTCCGCCTCTCTGCCCCTCTGCGATTAATCGAATGACCCAAACCCTGCACATGCTCTCGACAGTGCGCTCTGCTGCGTCATTGGTGCATGACGCATTCGTCATTCCGCCATGTCCGCCCCGCTACCCATCTTCGAACTTCGCCAGACCTTCACCGCCGCCCTGCTTGATCCGGCGCTGCCGAATCTGCTGATCAAAGCGCCCACGGGCTCCGGCAAGTCCACTCAAATTCCGCAGTTTGTGCTGGATTCCGGGTTCCTCGCTGAGGGCAAACGCTGCATCGTGCTGCAGCCGCGCCGCATCGCCGCACGCATGCTGGCCCAGCGCGTCGCGCGCGAGCGCAATGCACGCCTGGGTGGCGAGGTGGGCTATCAGGTGCGGTTTGAAAACATCACCAGCAAGGAGACGCGCCTGAGCTATGTGACCGAGGGCGTCATGCTGCGCATGATGCTCGAAGATTCGGCGCTGGAGCGCGTGGGCTGCATCTGCATCGACGAATTCCACGAGCGCCATCTCGATGGCGATCTCGTGCTCGCCTTTGCGCGGCAGCTTCAGCGCACAAGGCGGCCGGATTTGAAGATCATCGTCATGTCCGCGACGCTGGTGCCTGGGCCGCTGGTGGATTTCATGCAGCCGTCGAAGCTGCTGGAATCCGAAGGCCGCACCTTCCCCGTGGAGGTGCGCTATCAAGCACCCTTGCAGCTTAAGACCGGCTATCCGGAACCGATCTGGGACCAAGCTGCGCGCGCCTGCGAGGACCTCGCCCTTTCGCCCGGATTCTCCGGCGACATGCTCGTCTTCATGCCCGGTGGTCATGAAATCCGCAAGACCATCGCCGCGATCCAAGGCCGCAGCTTTGCGCGTGGCCACCGTGTGGTGCCGCTGCATGGCGAGCTGACGCCGCAGGACCAGGACGCCGCAGTCACGCCCGGAGAGCAGCCGAAGATCATTGTGAGTACGAATGTGGCGGAAACCTCCCTCACCATCGAAGGCGTGCGCGCCGTGGTGGATGGCGGTCTGGCGCGCACCGCCTCCTATGATCCGCGCCGTGGCATCAATACTCTGACCGTGCAGAAGATCAGCCGCGCCTCCGCTGAGCAGCGTGCGGGACGCGCAGGCCGCCTCGGCCCAGGCATCGCCGTGCGTCTGTGGACGCAGCGCGAACATCTGCTGCGGCCCGAGAGCGAACTGCCCGAGGTGCAGCGGCTTGATTTGAGCGAAGCCCTGCTGGCTCTGCGCGTGCTCTCACGCGAGCCCTTTGACTGGTTTGAGCCTCCCACGCCTGCCTCGCAGTCGCGTGCGGAAAATCTGCTACATGATCTTGGCGCAATTGATCATGAGGGGCACATCACGACGCTGGGAAAACAAATGAGCCGCTTCCCGCTGCACCCACGCTTTGCGCGCATGCTGCTCGCGGCCGCGCAGTTTGGCTGCCTGCGCGAGGCCACGCTCTGCGCCGCTGCCGCGCAGGGCCGCGACATTTTGCTCGTGGGCAAAAACAACGCCTCGCACAAAAACGAGGACCTCTGGGAGCACGATGACATCACCGAATTTCAGGCCATCCTGCGCGCCTTCATCCGCGCCGAGGCGATGAACTTCAGCCCGGACGAATGCGCACGCTACGGCATCCACGCCACCGCCTCGCGCGAAGCCGCACGCAGCGCCGACCAATTCCTCCAGCTCGCCAAACGCTCCGGTTTGCCGATCAATGATGAGGTGGCTGATCCGGTCGCGCTTGCCAAAACACTGCTCGCCGCCTTCAGCGATCACCTTGGGGTGGAGACCAGCACGGGCAGTCGCATCTATCGGCTGGCGGGTGGTTACAGCGGTCATCTGGGAAAAGATGCGCACATCCGCCCGCCGCGCCTCATCGTCGCCTCCGAGATCGTCGAGGTGCAGGGCAAGGCGCTCACCGTGCAGCTCAACAACTGCACCCGCATTGAAGAGGAGTGGCTGCGCGAGCTCTTCCCCGAAGATTTCACCAGTGGCAACCGCGCCGCCTACGATGCCGTGAACCGCCGCGTGATGAACCTGGAGGAGGTGCGCTTCCGCAGCCTCGTGCTCAGCAGCCGCGAGCGCGGCGAGCCCGATGAATCCACCGCTGCCAGCCTGCTCGCCGCCGAAGTCATCGCGGGCCGTCTGCAGCTCACCAATTGGAACGAGAAAGTGGAGCAGTGGATCACGCGCGTGAACTGCCTCTCCAAATGGATGCCCGACCTCGAAATCCCCGCCATCGGCGAGGAGGACCGCCATCTGCTCATCGAGCAGGTTTGCACCGGCTGCATCGCCTACCGCCAGCTCAAGGACAAAGACATCTTCCCTGCCCTGCACCAGTGGCTCAGCCACAGCCAGCGCGAGATGCTCGACAAATACGCCCCCGAACGCTACGCCCTGAAAAACGGCAAGACCGCCCGCATCGTCTATGACGAAAAGCAGCCCCCAAGTGTGAGCGCCGTTCTGCAGCACATGTACGACGTAAACGAAAACCCCAAAGTGGCGGCGGGCCGCATCAGCGTCACCGTCCACCTGCTCTCACCGGCACAGAGGCCGATTCAGACGACCGGAGACATTGGCAGGTTTTGGCGCGAAGGGTATCCGGCGGTGAAGGCGCAGTTGCGGGGGCGGTATCCGAAGCATGAGTGGCGGTGAAACACACCACTGACATCAATTTGATGGAGCTGGATCATTGCAGGCATGACCAAAACTCAGATTCAGGTTCCAGAGAAATTGTTCCAGGAGTTGCGTAGCTTCGCCAAGCAGCGCGAGTGGTCCCTGGCGGAAACCTTTCGCCGGGGCGCCGAACTCCTGCTCCAAGTCTATCCTGAGCCACCAGCGGTAGAAACAACAACTGCCTGGACACCTCCGACCTCAGGCAAGGTCGGCTGGAAAGGCCTGAGCGCAGCCCGGCTGCGCGATGCCGCCTTTGCCGACGCTGATCCACGTCTTGGTTGAATCTTCCGCATCCAGCCATGCTCTCGATCGACAACAATCTCCTCCTCTACGCCTACAGCGAGGCGGCACCGGAACATGAGCAAGCTCTCGCCTTCATCACCTCCATGTCAGGCAGCGAAAGCGTGGCCCTGAGTGAGTTTGTCATCACCGAATTGTATCTTTTGCTGCGAAATCCCACGGTGCTCAAAAAGCCCCTTTCCGCTCCTGACGCCGCGCAGGTCATTCAGAGCTACCGCCAGCACCCACGCTGGAAAATCCTCGGCTTCCCGCCCACCAGCCGCGAGTTGCACACCGAACTCTGGCAGCGCGCAGCCACTCCAGGCATCGCACGTCGCCGCATCCACGATACCCGCACAGCCCTTTGTCTGCGAGCCTTCGGTGTCACACAATTCGCCACTGCAAACGTGAAGGACTTCGAAGGATTTGGATTTTCAAAAGTATGGAATCCACTGCTCTCCAAAGGCGGTCGAAATTGATACGCTTACGGCACAATCAAAACCCGCGTGCCTTTGCTCACCAAGTCATGCAACTGAATCAGGTCCGCCTTGCGTAAACTCAGACAGCCCCATGTGAGATGGTGATGACCGTCGGGCCAGTCGCTGATCCAGCCGTGGATGCCGATGCCCCCGCCCAGGCTGGTTCCGGTGGGAGACAGCGCTCCACGCTGCGCTGCGCCTGTGATTTGGTCGTGCTCTTTTTTGGAGATCCGCTTTTCACACAAAGCCGTCCGGGCATCGTATGCGTTTGGGTAATTCAGTCGCATCCAAACGGCCCCGAGGTAAGCGCCGTACTCGCCATCAAAAGGGCCCCTCGCCCTCTGGGTGATGCGGTATTCGCCCACGGGAGTGCGGTTGTCGCCATCGGTCGTCTTTCGCTGCCTGCCGTCCTGGCCAAGAGCCATGGGCAGCGTGTGTTTCACCTGCCCTTTCTCGCACACATAGAGCTGGTAGGAATGCTTGACCGCAATAACCACTCGGTTCTCTTTTGCCGGCACCAGCAGGCGTCTGTGACTGTGAATGAACTTGGAAAGACTCATAGGCCAGGTGGCAGCTTCGGCGTAAAGCAGATGACGCACTGTGAGGGTGAGCTGAGCCTGTGCGTCATCTTTGCCGGGTGCGATTAGAGCGATCATCTGCCGGCGCTTCACGGTGTCTCCGGGCTTGAGATCGCAAGCATGAATGCCTGCGTAACCGGTCAGCACGTGCTGGGGTTGTCCATTCTCGATAAACCGATGCTCCAGCCACACCTCGCCGTCTTTCACCTCGGTCACAGTACCACCGGCCATGGTGTGCACGGGTTGATTGACATCCGTGTCATCACCACCGCTGCCATTCCAGATTTCCCGCGCCTCCAGAGCGAGTGCGTCCACGACTGTCTCGGTTACTTTCCAGCTCTTGTACCGACGTTTGGTGGATGGATGAATGTAACCCGCAGTGCCATCAGCCCCACCCACGGGAAAATCAAAACCATCGACGAGATCGGGCGCCAGAAACGGACCAAGATCCTGAGCGGAAAGCGCACAGGTGAAGAGGAGCCAAAACAGAATGCGCAGTTTCATTCACGAGTTCAGAACGACACTCGTGAATGATGCGCCTCCTCACTCCCCGATGCAATACAACGTCTTCGCGGAGCGCAGGAAGAGCTGACCGTTGCTGATAGCAGGCGTGGCGCTGTGGTCGGAGGTGTCGCCTTCGATTTTGTTGCGGGAGAGGAGTTCGAATTTGGGGCCGAGTTTGACGACGAGGACTTCGCCGCGTCGGCTGACGTGGTAGAGGTGGCCGTTGGCGGCGACGGGGGAGGCGTAGTCGCCGCCGCTCATGCCACCACCGCGGCGCCCGCCGCCTCCGCCGATGCCTTGTCCGCCGCCCTGAGGAGCAGCGGCGGCAGCAGTGCCGCCGGTAGATTCAATGCGTTCGCTGTAAATTTCCGCACCGGTTTTCGCATCGCGACATGTGGCGAGGGAGCCGCTGATCCAGTAGAGGCGATCCTCCCAGAGGATGGGGGTGGCGATGCGTGAGCCGTTGGGGCCGGTCCACAGCGTGTTGGTGGCGCTGACGTCTCCTTTGCCTCCAGCCTTGATGGCGACGGAGCCGCCGCCGCGCTCGCTCATGGCATAGACGATCTGGCCGTCGGTCACGAGGCTGTTGCACACGGAGTCGCTTTGCAGGCCGGTGGCGTACCAGCGCAGTTTGCCGGTGTCGGGGTTGAAGCCCCAGACTTCTCCGGGCACGGCGATGTCGAGTTCATCGCCGTTCGGCCCCTTGGCAATGACAGGCGTGCCCCAAGTGCTGGCGAAGCCTTCGGAGGGCGCTTTCCAGAGCTGCTTGCCGGTGGTTTTGTCGAAGCCGAACATCGCCTGGCTTTCGACGAAGGCGGGGACGATCAACACATCGCCATGCAGGATGGGACTGGAGGCGGTGCCCCAGCCTCGGCGGTCGTCCCAGTCGCCCACATCGGCCTGCCAGAGCGGCTTGCCTTCGAGATCAAAGGCATGCACGCCAGACTTGCCGAAGAAGGCGAAGACGTTCTTCCCATCCGACACGGGCGTGTGGCTGGCGTAGCCGTTCTGCGCAAACATGCCGCCGTAACGCTCCTCCGGCTGCTTGGCCGGCACGGCGCGTTCCCAGAGAATGTTTCCGGTGGCGCGATCCACGCAGACGAGGTGGCGTTTCAGCGCGGTGATGTCTCCCGTGTCCTGCTGGCCTTCGGTGGCGTAGCCGCTCCAGCAGGTCACAAAGATGCGGTCTTCTACGACGATGGGACTGGAGGAGCCGGGGCCGGGCAGCGTGGTCTTCCATTTGAGATTTTTTGTGGCGCTCCACTCCACCGGCACGGGTTTGTCATCAGGGGCGATGCCGCTGCCATTGGGGCCGCGGAAGCGCAGCCAGTCAGCGGCGCTGGCGGCGAGGGATGAGGAGAGCAGAACCAGCAGAGAAAGGCGCGTGATCATGAGCGCATGCAACCCGGTGATTCGTCAGCGGTTGCGCTCTGAAGGCAAATCGTGCGGAACGCCAGGCATGCTCAGACAGTCGTCGTCTGCTTGATGGCCAGCTCCCGGGCCTGCTCCACCCAGCGCTCGCGCTTGAGGCGGTCTTTGAAGGCGAGGCGTGCGGAGAACTCCTTGACGTGGTCGTCATCCCACGCGGCAATCTGCTCGAAGGTGTAGATGCCCAGATCCTGGAGACGCTGCTCCAGCACGGGCGAAATGCCTTCGATCGCCGTGAGATCATCCACCTTTTCAGGAAGGGTCTTGTAGATGAAGCCGAGCTTGGGATCGAGCTCGGAATCGCGCGGAGTTTTGGGCTTGCGCTGGGGCTTGGCCTGCGATTCGACTTCAGGCAGGGCGGGCAGCAGGAGGTCTGTCAGGTCAGGAAGGGTGTCGGCAGGCACCAGCCCCTCAGGGCCGGGTGGCGTATCCACGCCGGACTCCGCACCCTCTTTGGCGTGCGGTGCGGAAATGATGGTGGCCAGCGGTGAGGCATGGGGCGCAGGAGGCGGCAGTTCTTCTGCGGAAGGCCTGATGCCGGCCGCGGCGGGTTCGGCAGCCGGCGGCTCTGGCGCGACTGCCGACGCGGCTTCCTGCGACAGTGTCGTGTCCGAAGGAGCAGACTGCCCCGATGTCGTCAGAACAGGAATGTCCTGCGTGGTGATTGTTTCCTGGGTGACGGCGGGCGTGGCCGCAGCGGCATTGCTGCCCTCTTTTTTGGGCATGTGGATGGTCTCAGTAGCCATGGCGATGGCGGGCCCGGAGAGAATGGCCTGATCCCCCACCTTGCGTTTCAGGCTGGCGATTTCATCCTTCATCGAGGAAGCCTCTCCGAGGAGCAGGCGTGTCTGGCGTTTGTAGCGTCCCCAGGAGGCATAGCCAAAGAGCAGGCCGATGACAAAGAAGATGAACCCCAGCACACAGACAAAGGCACCGCTGTGCATGAGCATGTAAAACAGCGGCTCGTTGGAAAGGGATTCTAAGTCGAATTTCATGAATGGCTATTTGATAAGAAGCTCAACACTGCGCGGACTGGCAGGAGCCGCGGGCGAACCCGCAGGCACGGGATCAAACACCACGGCCTGAATGTCAGCGGTGGGCGCCCCCTGCTCCACGAGAAAGGACATCACCGCATTGGCCCGGGCCTTGCCGAGGTCTTTTTCCACTTTTTCGGACCCGGAAGGATCAGGATGAGCACCGATGACCAGCCCCAGGTGCTGCCCGGCGGCGAGCAATGCCGGGGCCAGGGTGGCGAGCTTGGTCTGCTCTTCGGGCGGAATCTGTGCAGAGCCCGGAGCAAAGACGATCGTGCAGCCACGCAGGATCTCGCGAAGTGACTCCAGAGTGGCGGTGGGCAGCTGGGACTGGACCTGATAGCCGGGAAAATGATAGATGGATGGCATCAGCGTGAACTGCGCATCCACCCTGGCAGCGCCAGTGACGGGCCGCAGCAGGGACAGCCACACACTTTCCAGGTGCCGCGTGGCCAGCCCTGTGAGGTGCGGGATGCCATCGCTCTGGATGTCGAAGGAGCGAGGCTGCGGAAAGCTGAAAAAACTTTTCACAAAGGCCGCAAGCAGGCTCGGTTTGGCAAAGTCGGCGGCCAGCACGTGCGGGCTGGCCTTCAGCGCCGTGGGGTCCACCTCCCGCGCCCCGGCGACTTCCGCCAGTGTGTCCACAAGCTCTTCCTTCAAGGCGGTGTCCGGAAGCAGGCCGCTGAGAGTGACTGCCTCTCCTTTGGAATGGATGTGCAGTTCTGCAGGCACGCGCAGAGTTTCGATGATCGGCTTGAGCAGAGGGCTGGAGGCGGTGAAAGGCGGTTTCTGGCCCTCCGGCCAGCGAACCTCAGGGGAGGCGTGAAGATCCTCGGTGTTGATGACGAGATCGGGGCGCAGTTCGGCGAGCAGGCGCCGCACATCGCCGGCTTCATCCCCGGTGGGAAACCAGCCGCTGAGGCGGAGGGTGTTCTGGTCCAGCCGGGCCTGGAGGCTGGCCGGCACGTGAATGCGCTCCGCCCCGGGCTGCAAACGCAGCGGCGGGAGGTTGCGGAGTGCCGCCAGAGCCTGCTCGCGTGCAAGCGGGTCCGGAGCTTCACCGCTGACAGCAAGGTCAAAAAAGCGCACGTCCACCACGGGATCGCGCACGCCGGCAGCCTTCAGGCGGGCCACGGCCTCCTGAGTGAGAGCGGGGAGATTGTCACGGCAAAACAGCCATGCATGCACCCCCGTGGCCACGGGCAGGAGAATGAGCATGAGTAAGCAGAGGCTGAGGCGCATGAAAGAGTGGCGGAGTGGCAATTGACACCGAGGAGGAGGAACCGATAATCCGCGTCCCCGCTGACAGCCGTACCGTTAAAGTTCGCCGCCTGCGAGGCAAGGAATAACTGTTACACCTTATCTAACCAAAATACACGCCCATGTCAGTCGTCATCGCTGGATCCGTCGCCCTCGACAATGTCAAAACCCCGCAGGATTCGCAGGAAAACCTGCTGGGAGGTTCCGCCAGCTATGCGGCACTGGCCGCCAGCATCTTCTGCCAGCCGATCCATCTGGTCGGAGTGATCGGGCATGATTTCCCGAAGGCCCACCTCGACCTGCTGACCTCGCACGGCATCACGCTGGACGGCCTGGAGCGCAGCGACGGCGAATCCTTCACCTGGACCGGCGAATACCACGAGGACATGAACAACCGCACCACGCACAAGGTGGGCATCAACGTTCTGGAACAGTGGCAGCCCAAGCTGCCCGCCGCCGCCAAGACCGCCAAGGTGGCCGTGGCCGCGAACATGAGCCCGGACAACCAGATGCAGATGCTGGACCAGATTCAGGCCGACTTTGTGACCGCCGACACGATGGACCTTTGGATCAACATCGCCAACGAGCGCCTGCACGACGTTCTCAAGCGCATCGACCTCCTCGTCATCAATGACGGCGAGGCCAAGGAATTCGCCGGCACGACCAACCTCGTCGAAGCCGGACGCAAGCTGCAGGCCAAGGGCCCGCGCTTCGTCATCGTCAAGCGTGGCGAACACGGCAGCTTCCTCTTTGGTGAGAAGCCGGAGGAGTTCTTCGCCTGCTCCGCCTACCCCCTGCACAGCGTGTTTGACCCGACCGGCGCCGGTGACTCCTTCCTCGGTGGCTTGTCCGGCTGGCTCGCCGCCAACGGCAAGACCAAGCCCACCTTCGAAGATCTTAAGACCGCCGTCGTGCACGGCAGCGTGACCGCCAGCTACACCTGCGAAGCCTTCAGCACGCACAAGCTGCAGACGGTGACGAAGGATGACATCGCGGCACGCATTGCGGAACTGCGCACGTATACAAACTTCTGAGTTTACGGTCGTTGACAGTGGTTGACGGTTGTTGACCATTGTTTCCAAACCTCCACCGGCTTCGCTATCCGATGGCTTGGACAACCACTGTCAACCATCGTCAACAACCGTAAACAACAGTCAACTCACTCTCCCCCCATGTGGACCTCCATCAAAACCTTTAAAGACATCAAGCTGGAGAAAACCAGTGATGGCATCGCCAAGATCACCATCAACCGTCCCAAGGTGCGCAATGCCTTCCGGCCGCTGACGGTGAAGGAGATGCTGGAGGCGTTTGAGATCGTGCATGAGGACCGGAGCGTGGGCGTGATCATCCTCTGTGGCGAAGGCCCCCTGGCCTTCTGCTCCGGCGGCGACCAAAAGGTGCGCGGTGATGCCGGCTACATCGGCGAAGACGGCGTGCCACGCCTGAACATCCTGGATGTGCAGCGCAAAATCCGCACCCTGCCCAAGCCAGTGGTGGCCATGGTGGCCGGCTACGCCATCGGCGGCGGGCACGTGCTGCATGTGGTGTGTGACCTGACCATCGCCGCAGACAATGCGCGTTTCGGCCAGACCGGCCCCAAGGTGGGCAGCTTTGACGGCGGCCTGGGCTCCAGCTACCTGGCCCGCATCGTCGGGCAGAAGAAGGCGCGGGAGATCTGGTACCTCTGCCGCCAGTACGACGCGAAACAGGCCCTGGAAATGGGTTTGGTGAACACGGTCGTCCCCCTGGACCAGTTGGAAGAGGAAACGCTGAAGTGGTGCCGAGAGATGCTCCAGCACTCCCCGCTGGCCCTGCGCTGCCTGAAATCCGCCCTGAACGCGGACTGCGACGGCCAGATGGGCCTGCTGGACCTGGCCGGAAACGCCACGCTGCTGTACTACATGAGCGAGGAGGCCAAGGAGGGCAAAAACGCGTATGTGGAGAAGCGGAAGCCCGATTTTTCCAAATTTCCGCGTGTTCCTTGAAAGGCTGGGCGAGTTACGAACTTAGAAGTCAAGGATGCCTTTGTGGTTGCCACATCTGGTTGAGTTTGTATGATCGCCCTCCGTTCGTTGACACACTTCTCCCGACATGGCCAAACGTACCACTACCAAACCAGCTTCCTCAGCGGCCCCCGCCGCCCCTTCGTCCTCAGCTTATGACCTCAAGCAGATCCGCGAGATCGTCGGGCTCATGGCTGAGAACAACCTGACCTATTTCCACAGCGAGCAAAAAGGCGCCAAACTTGAACTTCGCCGTGGTTCTGACCTGGAGGCAGTCAAAGACCTGCTCAAGAGTCTCCCAGTTTCCTCAGGAGCCCCCGTGGCCTACGCCGCCGCCCCGGCCCCAGCTCCGGCTGCCGCCGCTGCAGCCCCCGCGCCAGCCCCTGCTGCCAGCGCTCCGGCCGCCGCACCGGAAGCCATGGGCCCGACCATCAACTCTCCGATGGTCGGCACCTTCTACCGCAGCGCCGCTCCGGGAGAAAAGCCCATCGCCAACGTCGGTGACAGCGTGGGTGAAAACACCAACGTGTGCATCATCGAGGCCATGAAGGTCATGAATGAAATCAAGGCTGACACCCGTGGCACCATCGTCCGCGTCCTCGTGGAAGACGGCAAACCCGTCCAGTATGGCCAGCCCCTGTTCGAGTTGAAAGCCTGATCGCCCTCCCTGCCCCTGTCTTGACCGTCAGGCCCGCGAAGTCGGGCCTGCCAAGGGTCCAGCAAGCAGACTTCTCCCATCTTCACGCCCACATGTTCAAAAAAGTCCTCGTTGCCAATCGTGGTGAAATCGCTCTCCGCGTCATTCGTGCCTGTAAAGAACTCGATGTCAAAACCGTCGCCGTTTATTCCGAAGCCGATGTTGATTCGATGCACGTTCACCTGGCCGATGAAGCCATCTGCATCGGCCCTGGTCCAAGCTCCGAGAGCTACCTGAAAATGAGCCGCATCATCAGTGCGGCGGAAATTGCCAATGTGGACGCCATCCACCCCGGCTACGGCTTCCTTTCTGAAAAGGCTGAGTTCGCCGAGGTGTGTGCGCAGTGCAAAATCAAGTTCATTGGCCCCTCCGCCCGCGTCATCAGCATGATGGGCGACAAGAACGTGGCGCGTGAAACGGCCCTGAAGGCAGGCATGCCGATCACCCCCGGCTCGGACGGCATCATCCACACGGAAGAGGAGGCTCTCGAGTGGGCCCGCAAGATCGGCTATCCCGTCATGGTCAAGGCCAGCGCCGGTGGTGGCGGCCGAGGCATGCGCCCGGTGCTCAATGAGGCCACTCTCCGGTCCAGCTTCCAGGCCGCCTCCTTGGAAGCCATGAAATGCTTTGGAGACGGCTCCATGTACATGGAAAAGCTCGTCGAAAAGCCCCACCACATCGAATTCCAGGTCGTGGCCGACTCCCACGGCAACGTCGTTCACCTCGGTGAGCGCGACTGCTCCATGCAGCGCCGGAACCAGAAGATCATCGAAGAGTGCCCTTCCCCAAAAATCTCCCCCGAAATGCGCAAGCGCATGGGCGAGGCCACGGTGAAGCTCTGCAAGGAGATCGGTTACGAAAACTGCGGCACCATTGAGTTCCTCGTCGATAACAAGTGCGAGAACTTCTACTTCATGGAGATGAACACCCGCATTCAGGTGGAGCATCCCATCACGGAAGAAGTTTATGGCTGTGACCTGATCAAGGAGCAGATCCGCATCGCCGCCGGCCTGCCGCTGAGCGAGCACGTGGTGGACGCCCAGCCTCGTGGTCATTCCATCGAGTGCCGAATCAACGCCGAGGACCCTGCCCGCAACTTCGCCCCGAGCCCCGGCAAGATCAATCTGTGGTACACCTCCGGTGGCCGTGGCGTCCGTGTGGACACTCACGTCTATTCCGGCTATTCCGTGCCGCCGTATTATGATTCGATGATCGCCAAGCTCATCGTCACCGGCGCCACGCGCGAGATCGCCATCCGCCGCATGCGCCGCGCGCTCGGCGAGTTCACCGTTGAAGGCATCAAGACCACGATCCCGCTGCAAAGCCAGATCATGACGACCTCCGACTTCCAGAACGGCCAGTACGACATCACCTGGGTAGAAAGCTTCCTGCGGCAGGAAGGTCTGTGAGACTGCGAAGTGCGGGATTCAGTTTCCGCACTCTACCATGCAACCTGAAGGCGATGATCTGAACCCTTACGCGGCTCCACAGAGTGATGTGGCGCCGCCAAGTGCATCAGAGCCATCCCTGCCACGCCCAGCCTCCACCAAGTGGTTAATGGCTTTGATGTGGTTCTTGGCCGGGGCCTTCGCCTTCATGCTACTGCGTGAATTCCTGGACCATGGCCCAACATTCTACAGGCGTTATACCCTGAGAGCAGCCTTCTCCAGCTCCTTGATGGTGCTTGCCCTGATCGTGTTCCATATCTTAAAGCACAGCCGCATCACATATGCACTGGGCGTTTTGTATCTGCTGCTGCTCAGCTATGGGGTATTGATATCCTCATATGCATCTTTTCAGAGATTAATGGAAGACTGGTATCGGCAGCCTGACAGGACTGAAATCGCGGCCGATATTGTCGTGGCAATATCATTTACCGCATTGCTAGCCAAACTTTGCTACCACTTCATCTTCGGCCTGCCCAGCCGACGCTTCTACCGCATGACGCAGAAGTGAAGAGAAGGTGAACTACCGGATCAAACCCCAGTTCCGGCCCAGCGGGAAGTAGCAGAACAATCCGGGCCCTACGAGGTTGCGCTCCGGCACAGCCCCCCAGTAGCGGCTGTCCGAGCTGTTGTAGCTGTTGTCTCCCATGGCCCAGTATTCCCGCAGATCCTTGCGGTTGGCGAGTTCGCGCACACTGCCACGAGAGAGAAAACCGAAGTTGCCGTAGCCCTTGTAGGCACCCTCCATGGAGGCCACCCGCTTCATGCCAAACTCTTCGGCAGGCTTCCCGTTCACCCACAGTTCAGGAGATTTGACTTCAAGCCGGTCTCCGGGCACGCCCACGAGTCGCTTGATGTAGTGCTGGGAGCCCTCTTCAACCTTCACGCGCATGTAGGGGCTGCGGATGTTCTTGGTGGTGAAAACAAACACCTCGCCACGGGTTGGGCGGCGGAAGTTGTAGGCAAATTTGTTCACCAGCACGTGGTCCCCGGTGTCCAGGGTGCCGCGCGCGAGCAACTGGCCCTGGGTCACATAAGTGCCCTTTGATTCCTCAATTTTGCGCTCAGCCTGGGCATCCGGCGTGATGTTCTGCCCGTCTGCGCTGATGGGAAGATTCAGGTAATGCTCCATCCCCAGATTAAAGCCTTCCGGATCGGTGGCGAGCTGGCGCATCGGGGCCCAGATCCATTGGGTGCCGCCGTCTTCAAAATGCAGGCGGCAATGGGTGAAGAAGCCAAGGTAGCTGTGCTCGGTCAGCGGTTCCACGTTGCGCAGAAGGCCTGAGCGTTTGGCCACCACATTGTAGTACGAGCGCCCGGCCACCCAGTCCTTGCACTGCGTGAAAAAATTGGGCGTCACGTCCTGCTCGGTATGATTGGCCACCAGACCATACAACGTGGGCTGCATGGAGCCGGTGGGAATCTTGAACGGCTGGGCCACGTAGCTGCGAATGCCGAGGGCGATGACAATGGCGACAAAGAACACCTCCACGTTTTCGCCGATGTCGGAATGCTCCACATGCGGCAGCGCCTTTTCGCAGGCCTTGTTGATCTCATCATTCAAGGCGCTGATGCGGGCCTTGTCCCGGACACGCATGGCATCCTCCAGGCTGCTGCGCAGCGTGGTGATCTCCTCCAGCTTTGCCGGAGGCAGGATGTCACGCTTGTAGTTGATGAAGCGCGTCACGCCCTTGTGCAGGAGCTTGGCATGCTTGAGGTAGCGGGGAGTGAGAAAAAACATGGAGGTCGGGGCGGTGATACTAGGAGGCGGCGGGCAATGCTCAAGTGCTGTGATCGTCCCCGGCCGGATTTGATTCAGCTCCGGGGCTCCACCACCAGGACGTCTTTCAGCACCTCGGCAGCCGCCGCATTGTCAGAACAAACGAGGCTGGCGGTGGTGGTGGTCGCATCGCGGCGAAGAATGTGCATGGAGCGCAGGTCCAGTCCGGCATCCTTCAAGCGCATGGCCACGGCGGCCAGGGCGCCCGGCCTGTCCTCCAGCCGGACGAGGAGGGTGTCCTGCGTGATGGCTCTGAAGCCGTGATCACGCAGGGCGCGCAGGGCTTCGTCATAGCGGTCCACACTGAGAACGACGATGCCGTGATCCTGCACGCTTTCGACGTCGATCTCCTCGATGTTCACCCCGCGCTCGGCAAGGCAGGCGGTGAGCCTGGCGGCGATGCCAAGCTCATTGGGCACAAGGACGGTGAGCTGTTTCATGGGGAGGGTTTCAGTGCGGTGACAAAGTCTGAGACAAAGGCATCGATGGTGGCCCGGTTCACATGTGGCATGACGATCAGGTGACCGATGTTTTTGCGCGGAGCGATGGTCCATTTCTCCATCATGGCCGGTGGCGGCTTGGGAAACACGACAGTGATGGAATTGGGATGCCGCCAGGCTTCGATACCGTGAGCACGGAACTGCTCCACGGCGTACTCGGCATTGGCCAGACAGGTTTGCACGATGTCTCGCAATCCGGCATCTCCGAGCGTGCGAAGGCGGTGCCATAGCAGCAGCGGGGAAAACGCGCTGCGGGAACCGGCAATGGTGGTGTCCAGCGCGCCGATGTATTCGATGGAGCGTGCGATGCGGTCCACATGCGCCTTGCGAGCAAGCACCACGCCGCAGGGCACGGGGGAGCCGAGCATTTTATGACCGCTGATGGAAATGCTGTCCGCGCCATCCGCGAAGTTCCACGGCTGCGGCTGATCGACAAAGGGCAGAACCATGCCGCTGAGCGCTGCATCGGCATGGATGTAGGCATTGGGAATAGCGAGGTCCTCGATGATCGCCCGGATCTGCGCCAGATCATCCACAGCACCCTTCATGGTGGTGCCGATGTTGGCGAAAATGATGGGCGGCACATCGCGGTGAATGCGCAGCGTCTCACGCAGATCCGCGTAGTCCATCTGGCCGTCCGGCTGGCTCTTGATCATGATGTTGCGCGTATGCTGGAGGCGCAGAACTTTGGCAACGCTGTAATGCGTGTCCTCGCTGAAGCAGCAGATGCCATCGGGGAAGAGCTCCCGCGCCACGTAAAGGCCGTACATGTTGCCCTCCGTGCCGCCGCTGGTGACATACCCCCACCATTCATCCGCAGGTGCGCGGGTGTAGCGGGCGAAGTCCGCCAGCACCTCGCGCTCAAACTCCATGGTGTTGAGGCGGTAGTTCGTGCTGTGAAAGGGATCGCCGACGTTGTTGATGCTGAACTCGAGGAAGCGAAACAGCTCCGAGTAATCAAACGCCTGATTCGTCGGATAGCCGACATTGCGCGTGCTCAAGGCGCGCAGGCGCTCGTACAGGCCGTCGAGCCGCTGCCGGTCTGCGGGACTGAGGTTGGAGGGAGTCACAGCAGAGGAAACTTGCTTGATTCCCCGGGGGATGCAAGTCGCTGGGCTCCCTCAGTGTTCTCGGGAATACACCGATACCCCGCTTGGGTTGGTCATTAGACTTCGAGGAAGCCTCCAGTCGGGGATGCTGAAGCTTCCAAGCCTTGATTCAGCGCGGCGGGTGCTCCCCAGCGGCCAGCAGCAGCCGTCGCAGACTGCGGATATTTTTGCGGTTGAGCTTCAGCTTTTCAATCGTGGCCCTACCGGATTTGGACAGACCCAGGACGTCAAGAAAGTCCGCAGACCATTCGAAGTGATCCCTCCACACATCTTTGCGCGGGTGGAAGAGCCTGACCTGATCTCCGGTGAGCGGGTCCGTGCCGTGCCGGTGGTCGTATTTGTGGGCATTGCAGCCTGCGCATGAAAAAGCAAGATTGGAGAGTTCAGAACCTCCGCCCAAGCTGACTGGAACAATGTGCTCAACACAAAAGGGAGAGGCCGAGAAAGCATCTGGGCAGCGACAGTACTCGCAGCGATGGTTAGCCCGGACAGCAACCTTGAGGCGGACTGCTGCTGGGACCCGGAAGTCAGACATAGAGCCGGGAGGGCAGTTCCAACTCGCTCATCAGCTTCCTCACTGTGACGCCACGGAGCGCAGCCAGTTCGCTGATCCAGCGAAGCCAGCGCACGTTAAAGGCCTCCAATGCATCAGAGACCTCCAGCAAGCGCTGCTGTTCCGCAACTGTCAGTGCGCGGCGATGCCCCAGTTCAATGAGCCTGCTCTGTTCATCCACCAACGCAGGGGGTGCGCCTCGAGTAATTTCGCCCAAGAGCACCCGCTCGCGACTGGAGGGCTTACGCGCACTCTTGCGACTGCGAAAGGCAATCAACTGGCCCAAAACGCGATCAAACTGCGACTCCGGCAGTTTTTTGATCTCATTGAGCAGTGCTGAGGTGGACATGGAGCCACTATAGTGCATTCGCCACTTGCTGGCAAGGACGCGCCCCGCCAGCTCAATCGTTCTTCAGCACCTCAATGAACGCCTCCTGCGGGATGTTCACCCGGCCGATGGCTTTCATCTTCTTCTTACCTTCCTTCTGCTTGTCGAGGAGCTTGCGTTTACGGGAGATGTCACCGCCGTAGCATTTGGCGGTCACGTCTTTGCGCATGGCGCTGATGCTTTCACGGGCGATGATCTTGCCACCAATGGCGGCCTGGATGGCGACGACGAAGAGCTGCTGGGGGATGACTTCCTTGAGCTTGGCACAGAGCTGGCGGCCACGGCTCTCAGCCTTGCTGCGGTGAACGATGCAGGAGAAGGCATCCACGGGCTCGCTGGCGATGAGGATGTCCATCTTGACGAGCTCGGCGGGCTGGGTGCCGGCGTGCTCATACTCCATGCTCCCGTAACCACGGGTCATGGACTTGAGCTTGTCGTTGAAGTCCACGAGGATTTCGTTCAGCGGCAGGACGGTGTGCAGAAGCACGCGGCGGTCATCCAGAGTTTCGGTGTTGTTCACCACGCCGCGCTTGTCCATGACGAGCTGCATGATGTCGCCAATGTTCTCGTTCGGGATCATGACGTTCACCTTCACGATCGGCTCACGGATCTCCTCGATCTCCGCCTGCGGAGGCAGGAAGGTGGGATTGTCCACCTTGAGCTCGGTGCCGTCGGTCTTCTTCACATCGTAAATGACGGACGGATAGGTCGAGATGACATCCATGTCGAACTCACGGCGCAAACGCTCCTGGATGATTTCCATGTGCAGCAGTCCGAGGAAGCCGCAGCGGAAGCCGAAGCCGAGGGCGGCGGAGCTTTCTGCCATGAAGGTGAAGGCAGCGTCGTTGATCTGAAGTTTGCCGACGGCGAGCTTCAGAGCCTCGAAGTCGTCGGTGCTGACGGGGTAGATGCCGCTGAAGACAAGAGGGTGGATCTCCTTGAAGCCGGGCAGCGGCTCGGGGGCAGGCTTGCGGCTCTCGGTGAGCGTATCGCCGATCTTCACGTCAGCGGTCGTTTTGACGTTGGCGATGATGTAGCCGACATCGCCGGCCTCCAGCTTTTCACAGGGGACCATCTTCGGGCGGAAGGTGCCGAGATCCTTGATTTCGGAATCGTTGCCCGAGGCCATCAGGCGCACCTTTTGCCCACGCGTGATGGTGCCGGAAACGACGCGGACATAACTGACAACACCCCGATAGGGATCGAAGATTGAATCGAACACCGAAGCACGGAGGTAGCCATCGCCGGGATCTGTCGGCGGCGGGATGAAGGCGACGACGGCCTCCAAAATGTCCTCAATGCCGATGCCCATCTTGGCACTGGCCGGCACGGCCTCGTCCGCAGAAAGCTGCAGGATGTCCTCAAGCTGGCGCTTCACCTTTTCGACATCGGCGCTTGGAAGGTCGATCTTGTTGATGATGGGGACGACATGCAGGTTCTGCTGCATGGCGAGGTTCAAATTCGCGACGGTCTGCGCTTCGACGCCCTGAGAAGCATCCACCAGCAGCAATGCCCCCTCACATGCAGCGAGCGAGCGGCTGACCTCGTAGCTGAAATCGACGTGTCCGGGGGTGTCCAGCAGGTTGAGCTTGTACATCTGCCCATCCTTGGCCTTGTAGTTCATGCACACCGGGTGCGCCTTGATGGTGATTCCGCGCTCGCGCTCCAGATCCATCGAATCGAGCAGCTGATCCTGCTGCTGGCGCACGGTGATGGTTTGCGTGAACTCCAGCAGACGATCAGAGAGCGTGGTCTTCCCATGGTCGATATGGGCGATGATGGAGAAATTGCGAGTGCGGGAGATGGACATTCAGTTGGCTTGGCGGAGGGGCGGAGTATCTAATGCAGCGCTGACAAGAATGCAATTCCGATGCTTGAAGCAGCAATGACGGATCTGGCACCTTGAAAGCGCTCTAGCCACAGTCCCGCACCGGACTGCTGCAGCCCGAAAACGGCGCCTCCTGGCACATCGAAGCCCATGGCCGGAATCTGACACAGAGGCAGGCATGTTGAATTCATTTGCGCAGCGCACGAACTCCCGCAGCCTCTCTCATGGAGGGGGGGCTTACCTTCCAGAGAAACGCGATCGCTCCGCTACTTACTTCCCTGCCTTGCCTTCGGCTTCCACATCCTTCTTCGCTTCCTCGCCTTCCACCGGAAGATCCGGCAGCGGCGGGGGGAGGTTGTCGATGATGTTGAGCAGCGGCACGCCACGCTCCACGGATTTGTCGAGGCGGAAGAAGAGCTGCGGGCTGCTGCGCAGTTTGACGCGCTTGTAGAGATCCCGCTGGATGAAGCCGCGGGCCTTGGTGAGCTTTGCCAGGGCCGCATCCTGCTGGTGCGGCTTGCCGATGACGCCCACATACACAAAGCACTGCCGCATGTCCGGCGTGGGGCTGACGTCGTGAATGGTCACGAGACAGCCTTCGTTGCGGAAATCCTTCTCGAGGATGGTGCTGAGCTCACGACGAATGAGCTCGCGTACTTTGTCGACTCGGAGGGACATAGGGGCAGTTGAAAGGGGGCAGGTTTCAGGTTCCGGTCAGGAGCGTGAATGGCACGCTGCTGACCTGAAACCGGATACGACGAGCTGGATCAGAGAGTTTGGGCGATTTTTTCGAGCTCGTAGCACTCGATGACGTCGTTTTCTTCGTAGTCGCTGAAGCCGGAGAGCTTGATGCCGCACTCCATGCCGTTGCGCACTTCGTTGACTTCGTCCTGGAAGCGGCGCAGCGTTTCAAAGCCGCCGTCATACACGGCCTGGCCGTCACGCAGCACGCGGGCGCGCTGCTTGCGGTTCATGACACCATCGGTGACGACGGAGCCGCCGACGTAGCCCTTGTTGACCTTGAAGACCTGCTTCACGCGGGCATGGCCGATGACCTTCTCGCGGGTGATCGGATCGAGCAATCCGGCCATGGCTTCCTTCACCTGATCGATGAGTTCGTAGATGATGGAGTAAAGCTTGATCTGCACCATCTCGCGCTTGGAAACGGTGAGGGCCTTGTTCTCCACCTTGACATTGAAGCCGATGATGATGGCGTCCGAGGCGCTGGCCAGCAGGACGTCGGACTCGTTTATGGCGCCGACTTCCTTGTGCAGGATGTCGAGGTTGCACTTGTCGCTCTTGATGTCGGTGAGGCACTTGGCCACGGCTTCCACGGAGCCCTGCACGTCGCACTTGAGGACAATTTTGAGGGCCTTCTTGTTGCTGTCCTCGATGCTGGCAAAGAGGTGCTCCAGAGTGGAGCGGCGTGGCACGTTGAGCTTCTTCTGGCGGATCTCCTCCAGGCGCTCCTCGCTGAGCTTCTTCACATCGCGCTCGCTGTTCATGACGACGACTTCGTCTCCCACATGCGGCATGTCGCTGAAGCCGATGACTTCGCAGGGCATGCCCGGAAGCACTTCCTTGATGGACTCGCCGCGGTCGTTGATGATGGCCTTCACCTTGCCCCAGAGCGGGCCGCAGATGAAGGGCTGGCCGACTTTGAGCGTGCCCTGGCCAATGATGACCGTGGCCACGGGACCTTTGCCGGCCACCATGGAGGATTCAATGACAGTGGCACGCGGAGCGGCCTTGGGGTCCGCCTTGAGCTCCAGCACTTCGGCCTGGAGGGACATGGTTTCGAGCAGATTGTCGAGTCCGAGACCAGTCTTCGCTGAGACCTCCATGACTTCGATTTCGCCACCCCAGTCCACCGGCGCGAGTCCGATGTCCTGCAGCTGGCTTTTCACGCGCAGCACGTTGGCGGTCGGCAGGTCGCACTTGTTCAGCGCCACCATGAGCTGCACTCCGGCAGCCTTGGCATGGCTGAGCGCTTCCTTGGTCTGCGGCATAATGCCGTCGTCGGCAGCGATGACGAGCACCACGATGTCCGTGACCTTGGCCCCACGCGCACGCATGGCCGAGAAGGCGGCATGGCCGGGGGTGTCGATGAAAGTGATGGGCTTGCCGTTGTGCCAGATGCAGTAGGCACCGATGTGCTGCGTGATGCCGCCTGCTTCACCGGCGGTGACCTGCGTCTTGCGCAGAGCATCCAGAAGGGAGGTCTTGCCGTGGTCAACGTGACCCATGAAGGTGATGATCGGGGCGCGGAGTTCAAGCTTGTCCTCCTCCACCTCTTCAACGACCTGGGCCACAGGCTCGACAATGACTTCTTCCACCTTGTGGACGCCGCCGCCTTTTTCGCGCTTGTCACGCTCCAGCTTGAAGCCGTGCTTCTCACAAATTTTCTCGGCGATCTCGATGTCGATGGCCTTGTCTGCGCTGGCGAAAACCTTGAACGCGATAAGTTCGGAAATGATCTTGAAGGGCTTCAGGCCCATCTTGTCCGCCAGATCCTTCACCACGATCGGTGGCTTCAGGTGGATGATTTTTTCACCGCTTTCGCTGACCTCAAACTCCGGAGCCACCACCTCGGCAGGAGGGGCGTGCACGATGGGGACGATCGGCTTCGGCGGCGTGGGGTCGTTCAGCAGGGAGATGGGTGGCAGCGCATTGTGCTGGGCGTTTTCATCCACCGGGCGGCGGCGCACCTTCGGCTTCTCATCATCCTCAAAGAGGTTCAGCGCGGCGGCCTTGCGCTCGTCCAGCGTGGGCTTGGCGGGTGCGGCAGGCTGGGGCTCCGGCTCTGGCGCGACGATTTTTTTGGCTCCCAGCGGCGGCAGTGAGTGGTCCTTAACCGGCCCTCTGGCTCTTGGCTTCTTTTCCTCAATCAACGAAAGCACCTTCCCTTTGGTTTCTTTTTTGGGCTTGGCGCTGTCGGCAGGCAGGCTCTCCTCAACGACTTCGTCGGTGGGGGACTTGCTCTTTTTGGCGGATGAGGGTTTGCTGGGCATGAGAGATTGAGATCGGGCGAGCGGCGGCGTGGGAGGCTGGCTGGTCGTGAGTTGGGGGTTGGTTTGAAATCGTTGTCATGGCGGCACAGGGGCTACTCCTTGGAGGGAGATGAAGCATGTGCTGCGGCTTTGTCGAAAATCTGCTGGGCCAGGGCGTCGTCTCCACCCAGCACCTCGGCGATGTCGGAGACATCGACGCCGGTGGCGAGGGTCTTGAGATCGCCCATGCCGCCTTGGGTCAGCTGGCGGGCCACGTCCTCGGTGATGCCGAGAGCGTCCACGAGATGATGCACCGCGCTGCCCATTTGTCCTTCAAAGACTTCGGCGGCGTGTTCATCCTTCTCAATGACGAGATCCATGCCCACGAGGCGGGAGGTGAGGCGGGCATTCTGGCCGCGACGGCCGATGGCCTTGGAAAGGTCCTCGTCGCTCACGGTCAGGCGGGCTTCCTTCTTGTCCGTGTTCACGGAGATGGAAATCACCTTGATCGGCTTGAGGGCTTCACGCACGAATTCGGCCGGATCAGACTTCCAGCGGATGATGTCCACCTTCTCGTTGTTCAGTTCACGGACGATGTTTTTCACACGTGCGCCACGCAGGCCCACGCAGGCGCCCACGGGGTCCACCTTTTCATCGGCGCTGTGCACGGCCACCTTGGTGCGGTAGCCGGCCTCACGGGCGATGCTGGCGATCTCCACGGTGCGGTCGCCGATTTCGCTGACTTCAAATTCAAACAGGCGGCGCACGAAATTCGGATGCGCACGGGAAAGGATGATTTCAGGGCCGCGGCCGCTGTCCTTTTCCACCGCCTTCACGTAGAAGCGCATGCGGTCTCCCGGGGTGTAGTCCTCGGTGGACACACGCTCCTTGGAGGTCATCACCCCTTCAAACTTGCCGAGATCCACGATCACGTCGGACTTCTCAAAGCGACGCACCACGCCGCTGACCACGTCACCGGTGCGGTCCTTGAACTCTTCGTAGAGATTTTCCTTCTCCGCCATGCGCAGGCGCTGCAGCATCGTCTGCTTCGCGGTCTGCGCGGCGATGCGGCCCATGTTGTTGGGAGTGACTTCGACCTCGATCTCGTCCCCCAGCTCGGCGTTCTTTTTGAAGCGCCTGGCCGTGGCGAGCGGGAGCTCTTCCCAGCGGTTGGCCACGGTCTCCACGGCGATCAGCTTGGCAAAGGCCTTGATCGTTCCCTTGTCGGGATCAATGTCGATGCGGAGTTCGCGTGCGGGACCGATGCTTTTCTTGGAGGCGGCGAGCAATGCCTGTGACAGGGCCTCGACCATTTTCGTTCGGTCGATACCTTTCTCTTTCTCGTAGTAGTCGAAGAGGGCTTTGAGTTCGCTGATCATAGGAAATTCGTGTTTTCACCAGACAAAAAAGAGCGGGGAGGGCCCCACTCTCGCCGTGAAAACGCTAATTCTGTCCGGGAAGGACGCGGATCATAAAGGCATGCAAGGAATCAGCAAGCAGAAAAATTGTGTGGAATTCCGCAGTTTTCTCAAGCGTTTTCATGATCGCACTTTCGTTCACTCCCTTTCACTTCGGACCTCCTCCCAACCATGCGCTCCCTGCTGTCTGCTTTCCTAGCCCTCATTCTCGCCCCTTTGGCCGCCCACTCGGCCTCTTCCCCACCCAACATCGTCATTATTTTCATGGATGACATGGGTTATGCCGATGTGAGCTGCTTCGGGGCGCAGGGCTACCAGACCCCCCACATCGACCAGCTCGCCGCCGAGGGCCGCAAATTCACCAATTTTCACGTCGCCCAGCCCGTGTGCAGCGCCTCCCGCACCGCCCTGCTCACCGGCTGCTACCCGAACCGCGTGGGCATCCACGGCGCCCTGGGCCCCAATGCGAAGCATGGCATCAGCGCCGATGAAACCACCCTGGCCGAACTGGTGAAACAAAAAGGCTACGCCACCGCCGCCGTGGGCAAATGGCACCTCGGCTCCCAGCCCCAGTTCCTCCCCACCAAGCACGGCTTTGATCAGTACTACGGCATCCCCTATTCGAACGACATGTGGCCCTTCCACCCGCAGGCCAAAAAAGGCGCCTACCCCGACCTGCCCATGATCGAGAACGACCACGTCGTGGATGCCGACGTCACGCCCGAAGACCAGACCCATCTCACCACCGACTACACCACGCGTGGCGTGCAGTTCATCGAAAAAAACAAGGACAAGCCCTTCTTCCTCTACCTCGCCCACAGCATGGTGCATGTGCCCCTGTTTGTGAGTGAGAAATACAAGGGCAAATCCGGCAAGGGCCTCTTTGCCGACGTCATGCTGGAGGTGGACTGGTCCGTGGGCCAGATCATGGACACCCTGAAGAAAAACGGCCTCGAAGACAACACCTGGGTCATCTTCACTTCCGACAACGGCCCCTGGCTCAGCTACGGCGACAATGCCGGCAGCGCAGGCCCTTTGCGCGAGGGCAAAGGCACCTGCTGGGAAGGCGGCACCCGCGTGACGGGCATCATGAAATGGCCCGGCAAAATCCCCTCCGGCACCACCACGGACACCATGATGATGACCATCGATCTCCTGCCCACCATCGCCCACGTCATTGAGGCCAAACTGCCTGAGCACAAGATCGACGGCCTCAACTGCTGGCCCATCGTCTCAGGCGTTCCTGACGCCAAAAATCCCCACGACTTTTACGCCTTCTACTATGAGCAAAACCAGCTCCAGGCCATCACCAGCGGAGACGGCCGCTGGAAGCTGCAGCTCCCCCACAGCTACCGCAGCCTGCCCCCGGACAGCCCCAAGGCCACCGGCGGCAAACCGGTGAACTACAAGCAGGTGAAGATAACCGAGCCCGAGCTCTACGATCTTTACGGCGACCTCAGCGAATCGAAAAACCTCGCCGCACAAAATCCCGCCGAAGTGGCCCACCTGCAAAAGCATGCCGAAACCATTCGCGCCGAACTCGGAGACAGCCTCATGAAGATGCCCAAAGGCAGCGGCACGCGCGAAGCGGGGAAGTGACCCCACGCGCCGTTAAAAACGAGTCCGCAGGGGTCAAACCACCCTTCGCGAAAAAGATGGGCGCATGGCAGCATAGGGCGACCGTGGCGAAGCCCGCCCGTCTGTGAGGGTCCGGCTTGCCTCATGGCGTAGGAACGTCCTCGCAGTCTGCGAGCGTATTGCAACGCCATGGCGTACGAACGTCCTCGCAGTCGGGCGGTTTGGCGGAGAAGGCGACAGGCCATGAACAGGCGCTCGACGCCAAACACGCCCAACCTACGACCAGAGCGCCGCGCTTCATCGTAGGACCGGCCGTGGCGAAGCCCGCCCGTCCATCAGCACACGGCTGGCCTCATGGCGTACGAACGTTTTCACACACTGCGAGCGCATTGCAAAAGCCATGTCGCACGAACGTCCTCGCAGTCGGGCGCCCCCTCCTCCGCAGCCCTCTTTTCAGCCCCGCGCCTGCCTCTTTCACCACCCTCCGGACGCAGGCACAACAAAAGCGCCAGCGGCCCAAAACGACCTAGCGTGCTGCCTTTTGCAGCAGTTTTCGTGCCTAGTTCTCAAAAAAGGTTGCCTCCCCCGGCCGTGTGACTAGCATCGCGCTGGCTCCAACCAAGCCCCCCCCCGGCTCCAACCAAGCCGTCCACCAACCAGCCACCCAACCAACCATGACCCACCCCATGCTGAAAAGCACCGGGAGCGGAGCCTTGCGGAGCTTTTCCGTGATGGCCGCGCTCGCCCTCGTCACCACCTCCGCCCACGCAGCCGATGGCGCGACCACGATCAACAGCGGGGACACCGCCTGGCTGCTGGTCTCGACCGCGCTCGTGCTGTTCATGATGCTTCCCGGACTGGCTCTGTTTTATGCCGGACTCGTGCGCGCCAAAAACGTGCTTTCCATTCTGATGCAGTGCTTTGCCCTCACCGCCGTGCTCAGCCTCGTCTGGCTCGTCTGCGGTTACTCGCTCTGCTTTGCCGATGGCGGTTCCTTCATCGGCGGCTTCAGCAAGACCTTCCTCAGCGGCGTCACTCCCGGCTCTGTCCGCAGCGACTGCCCCACCATTCCCGAGCTGCTGCACTTCGCCTACCAGATGATGTTTTTCCTCATCACCCCCGGCCTTTTCATCGGCGCCTTTGCGGAGCGCATGAAGTTCAAGGCCATCCTCGTCTTCAGCATCGCCTGGAGCCTCGTCGTCTATGCCCCCTGCTGCTACGGTGTCTGGCATAAAGCAGGCGCCTTTTTCGGCCTCACCGGCGTGATCGATCTCGCGGGCGGCATCGTCGTCCACATCACCGCCGGCATGGCCGCCCTGGTCGCCTGCATCATGGTCGGGCCGCGTAAAGAATTCCCCAGCGCGCAGCTCATGCCGCACAATCTGCCGCTCACCATCGTCGGCGCAGGCATGCTCTGGGTCGGCTGGATCGGTTTCAATGCGGGCAGCCAGCTCGCCGCCAACGGTGCTGCAGCCATGACCCTCATCGTCACCCATCTCTCCGCCTGCGCCGCCTGCGTGGTGTGGATGCTCATTGAGTGGCTTCGCAATGGCAAACCCAGCGCCCTGGGCATCGCCACCGGAGCCATCGCCGGTCTCGCCGCCATCACCCCCGCCGCAGGCAAGGTCGGCCCCGTCGGCGCCATCTGCATCGGCAGCATCTCCGCCTGGGTCTGCTGGCTCGCCTGCGCCAAGCTGAAGCACAAGTTCCGTTACGACGACTCGCTGGACGTCTTCGGCGTTCATGGCGTCGGCGGCTTCCTCGGCACCCTGCTCGTCGCCGTCTTCGGCTCCACCTCCTTTGCAGGCGGCCTGGGCGACTTCAGCATCGGCCAGCAGTTCATCACTCAGGTCCTCGCCTCCCTTTACACCATCCTGCTCTCCGGCATTGCCAGCTGCGTCATCCTCAAGGTCATCGATCTCACCCTCGGCCTGCGCGTCACCGCCGAAGAAGAGAATCAGGGCCTCGACCTCGCCGAGCACGGAGAGGCGGCTTACAACGACTGAAGCAGCTTTATCAATGTCAGATGGCGAAGAAGGTCCGAAGGCTCTCTTCGCCATCATTTTTGCGAATGCCTGATTGCGAATTGTCATTCAGGCGCGCATAGGCTTAAATTTAACTTCTTAACCCCATCCCAGCCACTCCCCTCTCCCTTCCAGTCATGATTGATGTTCAGGACCTCACCAAGCAGTATGCCGGACGCACTGCGGTGAACAACATCTCCTTCCATGTGGAACCGGGGGAGATCGTGGGCTTTCTGGGCCCGAACGGGGCTGGAAAATCCACCACGATGCGCATCCTCAGCGGCTACATGCCGGCCACCTCCGGGCGGGCCATGGTGGCAGGGTTTGACGTCTTCCATCATTCGATCCAGGTGCGCCAGGCCGTGGGCTACATGCCGGAAAACGCCCCGCTCTACACCGACATGCGGGTCAAAGAGTACCTGAAATTCCGCGCGGAGCTGAAAGGCCTCTCCGGCACGACCATGCGCCGCCGCATCGGCGAGGTGATGGAGCTCACCGGCGTCACCGACATGCGCAAGCGCCTCATCGGCAATCTCTCCAAAGGCTACCGCCAGCGCGTGGCCCTGGCGGATGCGCTGGTTCACAAGCCCAAACTGCTCATCCTCGACGAGCCCACCAACGGCCTCGACCCCGTGCAGATCCGCCATGTGCGCGATCTGCTTCGCAACTTGAAGGCCAAGCACACCGTGCTTCTCTCCACGCATATCCTGCATGAAGTCGAGCAGACCTGCGATCGCGTGATCATGATCAATGAGGGTCGCATTCGCGCCAATGACACGCCGGCCAACCTCACGCGACAGCTCCGCTCCACCACGCTGCTGCATTTGGAAATCGAAGGCATCGGCAATCTCGCGGAAAAATTCTCCGCCATCAACGCCGTGCGCAAGGCCACGGAGGAGGATCTGCTCGTGCACCCCTGGCGGCGCTTCACCCTGCGGGTGGAACCCGACCACGACGTGCGCGATCAAGTGATGGAGCTCGCCCTGAAGGAAAAATGGCGCATCCGCGAGATCCACCGCCAGCTCCCCACCCTGGAGGATGTCTTTGTCGAACTTTCCATGAACGCGGGCACCCCCACCGACATTCCCACCCACGTCCTATGAGGATTTTCTGGATTCTGCTCAAGAAAGAACTGCACTCCTTCTTCGTCTCGCCCGTGGCCTACGTGGTGCTGGCGCTGGTCATGGTGCTCAATGGCTTTGCCTTCCGCGCCGCGCTCTCCGTGCTGGAAAACGCCCCCAGCGAAGGCTCCATCGTGAGCTGGACCTTTCATGCCATGTGGTTCTGGCTGTCCTACTTCTTCATCTTCCCGCTGCTGACCATGCGCCTTTTTGCCGAGGAGAAAAAAATGGGCACGCTGGAGACTTTGTTCACCGCCCCGGTACGTGCCTGGCAGGTCGTCGGTTCCAAATACCTGGCCTCCGTCATCGTGTACTGCGTGCTGTGGCTGCCCAGCCTGATCAATTTCAAGTTTGCTCACTGGATTTCCGCCGGCCAGGTGGAGCTCCCTTCCGGCGCCATGCGCGGCGCCTATCTCATCCTGGTGGTGATGGGCATGTTCAATCTGGCCGTCGGCTGCTTCGCCTCGTCCCTGACCTCCAATCAGATCGTCGCCGCCATCATCTCCTTCACCCTGAGCCTGATGCATTTCCTGCTGGGCATCTTCATCATGGTCGTGGGCCGCAAGATTTCCGACACCATCGTGGATGTCGTCAATTACTTCGCAGCCACAGAGCACATCCGCATCTTCACCGCCGGCCTCATCGACAGCCGGCCCATTATTTACTACCTCAGCATGTCGCTGCTCTTCCTCTCCTTCACCCACCACGTGGTCGAGTTCCGCCGCTGGCGCCCGTGAGCCGTTTGATCCCACCCCCATGCCGGATTCTGAACAAGACAACACGCCTGCAGGCGCCGAAACCAAACCGATGCCGAAGCGTTACGGCATCGGCCTGAACGTCGCGCTTCAGGTGATCCTGGCCCTGGCGCTTTTTGCCGGCGTCAACCGCCTCAACTACTACCACTACTGGCGCTGGGATCTCAGCCCCAGCCAGGACTACACCCTCAGCCCCGCCACGCTGAAATACCTCGACAGCCTGACACGCGATGTGCAGATCAACATCGTCTTTGGGCGTGATTCCAAGGTGTATGGCGAGGTGCAGTCCCTTCTGGAGGAATACCACCTGCACGGCAGGCAGCGCATCAAGGTGCGCTCCATTGACCCCGTGCGCGACATTGAGCGCGCCGAACAGCTCAAGGCGGACACCGGTCTCTCCCTGTCCCAAAACGGCGTGCTGATTCGTTGCGGCCAGAACAAGCGCTTCATCACCGAGGAGGAGCTTGTGGTCAGGGAGAAAGGCACCAGCACCAACAAGCAGATCATTGAATTTCGCGGGGAGGACGCCATCTCCTCCGCCCTCATCTCCGTCGTCGAAGGCCGTGTGCGGCGCTTCTATTACGTCGTCGGCAAAGGCAGCCGATCCGCCTTGGGCCAGAGCGACTCCTACAACGCCGTCATCGATCTTGGCAAACAGCAGAACTTCGAGGTCATTCAGGTCAATCTTTCGGAAATCAGCCGCATCCCGCCGGACACCGACGGCATCCTCATTCTGGGCCCGCGCTACGACCTCTCCGAGCGTGAGATCGTCATGCTCAACAATTACTGGCAGTCCAAGCGCGCCGGCATTTTCATCATGCTGGACCCCGGCGGTGAAACCGCACGGCTCAACGGCTTTCTCACCGCCAACGGCGTTCACCCACGTGGCGACCGCGTGCTGATGGCGGAAAGCACCAGCACCGGCCCCAAGAAAGAATTCACCGTGCTGGGAGAATTCATGAAGGAGGTGCCCTTCATCCACCATCTGACCTCCTCCGCCATCACGCTGGCCGGGCAGACGGAATCGCTGGAAATCCTCGACGAAAACGCCTCGCTCAAGGAACGGTCTATCAGCGCCAAACCGCTGATCCTGGCCGCCCCGCGCTACTGGGGTGAAAAGCAGTTCCTCGAAGAGCTGCCCGTCGTCGATGAAGAAGACACACTGCCCCCCATCTATGTGGCCGCCAGCATCGAACGCGGAGCCCTGGGGGATGAAACCCAGCGGGCGGACAGCTCCCGCATGGTGGTGGTTTCCAACGCCACCCTGCTCGACAAGCAGACCATGCTCGCCGTCAGCCGTGACTTCGCCGCCGCCGGCCTGAACTGGCTCATGAACCGCGAGAGCTTCATCGGCATCCCTGCCAAGTCCAAACACTCCTACCGCATCCAGCTCACCAGCAAGCAGCATGAGCTGATCTTCTGGATCACCTCCATCACCCTTCCCGGCATCGTGCTCGGCTTTGGCTTCATGGTCTGGGCCAGCCGCCGGGCCGCATGAGCACCGACTTTGACGCATGAGCGCACGCACCACTCTTCTCCTGTTCCTGCTCGTCGCCGCCATGGGCGCGATCATCCTCGGCATCGAGCGTTACTTCCCCGCCGCCATTGATCTGCGTGAGGTCAGGCGCGGCCCTACTCGCTTCGAAAAGGAAAAGGTCACCCGCATCGAAATCCTCACGGCCGAAAACGTGCCGCTTACCCTCGCGCGTGACGGCAGCGCCTGGCGGGTCGAGGCCCCCTATGAAGACCTTGCTGATCCGCAGAAAGTCGCCGCGCTTATTCTCACCCTGCATGGCGTCGAATGGATCGAACGCATCCACAAGGAGGAGTTTGATGCGGCCGAATGGCAGAAAACCGGCCTCGACAAGCCTCGCTTCAAAGTGCGCCTCCTTGCCGGAGATGCACCGCTCTACGAATGCTGGTTCGGCTCTCCCGCAGCCGTCGAAAACAGCCTATACATCGGCATTCCAGACCCCGTCACCCATGAGCCTGCCTGGTACCTCGCCAAGAGTGAAGCGCCGATGGTCCTGCAGATTCCTGCCGCCTCCTGGCGCGATCCCAAGCTTCTGCGCCTCCCGGCGGAGGTCATCACCAGCGTCACACTGAGCCAGCCCTCCGGTCAGATCGTGCTCGCCCGTGAAAACGAGCACGCCCCCTGGCTGCTCGAAAAACCCCTCAAGACGCGGGGCAGCAAGGAGCGCATCACCGAACTGCTTTCCGCCATTCTCAACATCGAAATCACTGAGGCCAAGGACGTCACCACCACGGCCAAAGAAGATGCGCAGACCGCCCATGCCGATGAGATCAAAGTCACCGTGGAGTCCAAGGCACGCGGCAAATCCTACGAGTTCACCGTCAAAAAGCCTGCCGATGAAAAGCAGGCCGTCACCACCGCCACCACGGCCTATCGCAAGCCCACCTTCACGGTCGTCGCCAAAAACCTGCTCACCCTCTGGGTCACCCCCAATGCCTTGCGCGACCACCTGCTGGCGCAAATCGACGGCGAGCGGCTCGACTTCCTCACCATCACCAGCAAGACCCACCCTGAGATCAATCTGCGCAACGAAGGCGGCTCCTGGTACCTGCAGCGCCATGGCAAGTGGGACCCCGCCAACGGCGAGCGCGTCTCCCGCTGCCTCAATGCGCTCAACACCTATGAAATCCTGCAGTTTGCCGCAGATTCCGCCGCAGACCTCACGCCCTTCGGTTTGGACGATCCCTTCCAGACCGTCACCTGGACTCCGCAGCGCGAAAAGCCGGTAAAGCTCATGTTTGGCCACAATGCAGAAAGCACCCAGTTCTTCGCCAAGTACGAAAACGAGCCCTTCATCTACCGCATTGATGCCTCTCTCCTGCCCTCCCTGCCCACCGATGGCATCAAATGGAAAGGCCTCGGAGCCCTGCGTTTCACCACCTTCGCGCTGCGCCGCATCACCATGGCCCAGGGTGCCTTTGCCCCCACCATTCTCGACTACAACCCCGTCACCGCTGAATGGAAAGCCTCACGCGGAGGTCATGATATCACCGCCGAACTCGACCGCGTCAAAGCCGACCAGCTTGCTGCCGGCCTGGCACGTTTCACCGTGCAGGACTGGGCCGCAGACCGCAGCGATGCCCTGCAGGCCCTGAAGACCCCCTTCCTCACCATCCAGATCGTCCTCGGCGAACCCGGCCGTCTCGACGGCCCCGTGCGTGAGATTGAGATCCTCTTCTCCCCCACCCAGCCGAACGCCAGCACCGCCTTCTACTTTGGTCAGATCAAGAACGATCCCGACATCTTCTACATCACCAACAACGCCCTGCTGCAGATTGCAGGGATCAACATCTTCAAGCCCAAGCAGGCGAAGTAGCGCAGTCTCAAAAGAAAGCGCCCGGTCCACCAGAAAGTGAACGGGCGCTCAGCATTGGAGCCCAAACGGCTCTTTCAAACCAAGGTTCAATCCTTTTTGAACCAGCCCTTCACCTTGGTGAAGAAGCCTTTCTTTTCGGCGGTTGAACCTCGCGCTGCCGGATCTGCCGTGGTGACGGGAACCGTGACGGGCAGGCTTTGATCCCAGCCACCGCCGAGCGCCTTGATCAGACTGACGCTGGCGATCAACCGCTGCCCGGCCAGCGTGGCGCAGGCACGCTGCGTCATGAGCAGCGAACGGTTGGCCTCGATCACATCCAGATACGGGCTCGTGCCCGCCTCGTAGCGCGCATGCGCGATCTCGGCTGCCTTTTGCGCGCTGTCCCGTGCGCGATGCTGCGCCTCCGCCTGCGCGCTGAGGTTGCGCAGCGCGGCGAGCGCGTTTTCGACATCGCCAAAAGACGCAAGAACGGCCTGCCGGTAATTCGCCAGCGCCTCATCATGCGCAGCGCGGCTCCGCTCTGCCGCCGCCCGGTTTCTGCCACCGGCCATCAAGGGCACGCTGATGCTGGGCCCCACGTTCCAGTTCAGGCTGCTGAGTTCAAAGAGCTTGGCCGAATCCCCGCTCAGATAGCCACCGTGTCCGATCAGCTTGATGCTGGGAAAGAAGTTCCCTTTCACCACGCCGATCTGCGCCGTGGCCGAAGCCAGCGTGCGTTCGGCGGCGGCCACATCCGGGCGGCGCTCCAGCAGATCCGTAGGCACTCCCACAGGGATGCCGGGAGGCGTAGGCAGCAGGCTGGCATTGCCTCCAAGTTTGAAGGCGCTGGGATTGGTGCCAATGAGCAGGGCGATGCCATTTTCGAGCTGGTCGCGCTGGTTCTGCAGCGCGCTCACCTCCGCCTCGGCGCTGGCCACTTCCGTCTCCGCCTGCGCCTGCTCCAGTTCGCTGCCCGCACCGGCTTTGACCCGGGCACGTGCGATGTCCAGCGCCTGCCTGCGCCAGCCGACGGCGGCACGCACGGTCTGCAACTCGCCATCGAGAGCACGGATGCGGAAGTAATTCGTGGCGACATCCGCATGCATTCCCAGCAGCACATTCTGCATCATGCTGGCGGCGGCAGAAGCATCGGCTCGCGCGCTTTCCACCTGCCGGCGGATCTTGCCCCACAGATCAAGCTCCCAGGTGAAGTCGAGCGGCACATTGTAGCCGGGACCGACATAATGCAGGCCGTTCAGCGGAAAGGCGCTCGGCATGTTGGGCGAGGTGCGCTGCGTGTAGGCATTGGCATTGATGTCCGCTGTCGGAAAGAACGCCGCACGAGCGATGCCGGTGCCGGCACGCGCCTGGTCAAAGCGAGCAACCGCCGCCTTCAGCGTCTGGTTGTGCGCCGTGGCACGGGCCATGAGCTCGTTCAGCCTGGCATCGCCAAACACACGCCACCAGTCGCCCTTTGGCAGCGAGTCCAGCGGGCGTGTTTCACGCCAGCGGATGGAGGATTTGTAGTTCGGTGGTGTCACCGTTTCAGGACGTTCGTAGTCCGGCCCGACTTGAGCGATGGCACTGGTCGCGAGGAGGAATGAGAAGAGGATGCGCATAACAAGGATCAATGAGGGACAGGAAGGGCGTCGGCAGGAATTTCAGCAGCAGGAGCGGCGGTCTTTTTCTTCTGCCCCATCATCACCAGCACATAAAACACCGGTGTGAAGAACAAGCCGAGGAAGGTCACCCCGATCATGCCGGCAAACACCGCCGTGCCCATGGCGCGGCGCATTTCTGCACCCGCACCGGTGGAAACCACCAGCGGATACACCCCCGCGATGAAGGCGATGGATGTCATCAAAATCGGACGCAGACGCAGGCGGCAGGACTCGATGGCCGCCTCCAGGGGGCTCAGGCCATGATCGAATTTCTCCTTCGCAAACTCCACGATCAGGATGGCGTTTTTGCACGCGAGGCCGATCAGCACGATGAAGCCGATCTGCGTGAAGATGTTGTTGTCACCACCGGTGATCATCACACCTGCCAGCGCAAACAGCAGGCACAGCGGCACGATCAAAATGATGGCCAGCGGCAGGCGCAGGCTTTCATACTGCGCCGCCAGCACCATGAAAACCAGCAGGATGCAGAGCGGATAGATGTAGATGGCGGTGTTGCCCGCGATGATCTTCTGATAGGTGAGGTCCGTCCACTCGAATTCGAATCCGCCCGGCAGGCCGTCCTTGGCCAGATTGGAAATCAGCTCCTCCGCCTGGCCGGAACTCAGCGGCGGCAGCGGTGCGCCGTTGAGGTCGGCGGCCAGGTAGCCGTTGTAATGCGTGACGCGGTCCGGGCCGAAGCCTTCCTTCACCTTCACCAAAGAGCCCACGGAAACCATTTCGCCTGCGGCGTTGCGCGTTTTGAGCCGTGTGATGTCGTTGGGATTGTCTCGAAACTGCTGCTCCGCCTGCGCGACCACCTGATACGTGCGGCCAAAGCGGTTGAAGTCATTCACATACAGACTGCCCAGATTGATCTGCAGCGTCTCGAACAGATTCGCCAGCGGCACGCCCTGAATCTTCGCTTTTTCGCGGTCCACATCCGCTTCGATCTGCGGCACGTTGACGGTGTAGCCGGAATAGACCTGCGTGAGCTTCTGGGTGCCATAAGCGGCGCCGACAAGCTTCTGCGTGGCCTGATAGAGCGCCGCATAGCCCTGGTTGCCACGGTCTTCCACCATGAGCTTGAACCCGCCCGTGGTGCCGATGCCGTTGACAGGCGGTGGCGGGAACATCATCACCATCGCATCCTGAATGGCCATGAATTTGCCATTGAGAGTGTTGGCAATCGCAGCCCCGCTCAGTTCGGGCTTGGTGCGGTCTTCGAAATTGTCGAGACCGACGAACACGATGCCGGCATTCGGGCTGATGGTGAAACCTTGAATCGACAATCCTGGGAAGGCGATGGCGTCCTTCACACCCGGCTCGTCCATGGCGATCTGGGACATGCGGCGCATGACGTCGTCGGTGCGGTCCAGCGAAGCGCCGTCTGGCAGCTGCGCGAAGCCGACGAGGTACTGCTTGTCCTGTCCGGGCACAAAGCCCTCGGGAACGATTTCAAAGCCCTTCCACGTCGCCCACACCAGCCCGCCATAGATGATGACGGCGATGGCGCTGAAGCGGATGATGCGCTTCACGATGCCCACATACACATTGGAGGACCATTCGAAGAAGCGGTTGAACGGCCGGAAGAACCAGCCAAACAGCGCATCAATGATCTTCGTGAGAATGTCCCGTTTGTCGCCATGACCTTTCAGCAGCAGGGCGGAAAGCGCCGGAGAAAGCGTGAGTGAATTGATGGCCGAAATGACCGTGGAAATGGCGATCGTGACGGCGAACTGCTTGTAGAACTGGCCGCTGAGGCCGCTGATGAACGCCGTGGGAATAAACACGGCGCACAGCACCAGCGCCGTGGCGACGATGGGCCCGGTCACCTCCGTCATGGCCTGCTGGGTGGCGGCCAGCGGCTTGAGCCCGTTCTGGATGTTTCGCTCGACGTTTTCGACGACCACGATGGCATCATCCACCACGATGCCGATCGCCAGCACGAGGCCAAAGAGCGACAGGTTGTTGATGGAGAAGCCGAGCGCGTGCATCACCGCAAAGGTGCCGACGAGGGACACCGGCACCGCAGCCAGCGGAATGATCGAAGCACGCCAGGTCTGCAGGAAGAGCACCACCACAAGCACCACCAGCAGCAGCGCCTCGATGAGAGTGTGAATGACCGCATCGATGGATTTCTCCACGAACACCGTGGGGTCGTAGGCGATGGCATAATCCACGCCCTCGGGCATTTTCTTTTTCAGTTCCGTCATGCAGGACCGCACCGCCTGGGAGACAGCCAGCGCGTTCGCGCCGGGAAGCTGGAACACCCCCATGCCGACGGCACGTTTGTTGTTGAGCAGGGCGCGCAGCGAGTAGTCGCCAGATCCCATCTCGGCGCGTGCCACATCACGCAGGCGGAGCTTTTCGCCATGCGGCCCGATTTTGACAATGATCTGGTCAAACTCCTCCTCGCTGATGAGACGCCCCTTGGCATTCACCGTCAGTTCAAACGAGGCATCCTTGGTCGGCTGCTGGCCGATGGTGCCTGCCGCCACCTGGATGTTCTGCTCGCGAATGGCGTTCACAATGTCACCGGACGTCAGGCCGCGCGCCGCCGCCTTGTCAGGATCAATCCACACCCGCATCGCATAATCGCCCCCGCCGAAGATGTTCACCTGGCCGACACCCGAAAGGCGCGTGAGCTCATCCTTCACGTTGAGCGTCGCGTAGTTGCGCAGGTAGATCTCGTCATAGCGTTCATTGGGGGACAGCAGATGCACCACCAGCGTCATGTTCGGGGACGACTTCACCGTGGTGACTCCAAAGCGGCGCACTTCCTCCGGCAGTTTTGGCAGCACCTGGGCCACGCGGTTTTGCACCTGCACCTGCGCCAGGTCCAGCTCCGTGCCGATCTTGAAGGTGACGGTCAGCGTCATCACGCCGTTTGCCGTGCTTTGTGACGACATGTAGAGCATGTTTTCAATGCCGTTGATCGTCTGCTCCAGCGGCGACGCCACGGTTTCGGCGATCGTCTTCGGATTCGCACCGGGGTACGTCGCCGTCACGATGACCGTCGGCGGCGCGACTTCCGGGTATTCGGAAATCGGCAACTGGAAGAGCGAGATGGCGCCGAGGATAAAGATAAGCAGCGACAGCACACCCGCAAAAATGGGGCGCGTGATGAAGAAACGGGAGATGTTCATGGAAGCGTGTGAGGGGGTGGTTTCGCTTCGCGATTACTTCGCCGCCGTTTCCTTGGCCGGGGCCGCCTCCGTGGGCTGCACCGGCATGCCGGGCTGAGGCAGACGCGCCTGCCCGTTGACGATGATCTTGTCCCCTGCCACCAGACCGCTGCGGATGATGCGCTTGCCGTCGATGCTCGGGCCCAGCACGATCGGCTTGTAAACCGAGAGCGCAGGCGTTTTGGATTGATCGATCCCCAGCACAAACTTGTTGGCCTGATCGGTGAGGATGCTTTTTTCATCGACCAGCAGCGCCTTGTACTTGCCTGTCATGGGGATGCGAATGCGCGCAAACAGCCCGGGCGTGAGAATGTTGTCGGCGTTCGAAAACTCGGCGCGCAGCACCATGCTGCCGGTGCCTGCATCCAGGCGGTTGTCATAGGACTCGATGTGTCCTTTGTGAGGAAAGTCCTTCTCATTGGAAAGCTGGAGCTCCACAGGCACGCGGCCGTCACCATTGGTGAAGGTCGTCTTGCTGCGTTGCATCTCCTGCAGCTTCAGCAGGCTGTTTTCGTCGATGTCCGCATACACATAGACAGGGTCAACGGTGACGATCGTTGTGAGCAACGTCGTGCCGGCTGTGACGAAATTGCCCGTGGTGGTGATCGCACGACTGATGCGCCCGCTGATCGGTGCCTTGACCGAGCTATGCTCGAATTCGATCTCCGCGCTGTGCTGCGCAGCCTTGGCTGCCTCCAGCCCGGCCTTCGCCTGCAGGTTCATCGACTCGCGCGCCTCCGCCTGCTCTGGGGCGATGGCTTTCGCCGCGAGAAGGGTCTGCACGCGGTCAAACTCACGCTTCATCGCCATGGCATTCGCCTCGGCACGCGCCACCTCGGCCCCCGTGGAGCGCAGCCGGGTCTCAAACGGACGCTGGTCGATGGTGAAGAGCACATCCCCCTTCTTGACCAAGGCCCCGGCTTGGAAATGGACTTCCGTGATGTAGCCGGACACGCGCGGTTTCAACTCCACGGTCTCCACCGGCTCGACGCGCCCCGTGAACTCCTCCCACTCGACGAGTTCTTTCTGCTCAACCGGTGCGAGCGTCACCGGGGCCGGAGGCATCTGACCGCCGCCGTGGCCACCCGCAGGCGGTTTGCCACAGGCAGCGAGGAGCAGGACGAATGGGAGGAGGGTTTGGAGTTTCACGAGGCGCGTTGGTTTTGGGGTGGGAAGTTGACCAGTTGGTTAATTTGAAAGCAAAAAATAGGTGCGGCATCAGCCTTTGACGCCGAGAATGATCTTGGCCCCGGACTCAAATTCATCCAGGCGACCGAGGTCATTCCACATGCGGGCGTGCAGCAGCAGCCCTTCGCTGTAGGCAAACACGATCCGTGCCAGAGCCATGGCATCATGCGTGACAATGCATCCCTGCGCTTGCGCATCGCGGATGGCGCTCTCGTAGTAGCGGATGAACTGGCTCAGGATTTCCTACAGCTTGTCCCGCAGGCGCTCGTCCACCGTGCTGACTTCCGCCCCCAGCGAATGGATGGGGCAGCCCAGCACCCGGCCATGCTTTTCAAACAGTTCCTCCTGCTCCTGCCGGAAATTGCGGAAGCAGTTCAGGATGCGCTCCACCGGCGGCACCACGGGGGAAAAGATCTGGTCCAGTTCTTTGCGATGCTCGGTCCAGCCGTGATCGATCGCCGTGAGTGCCAGCTCAGTTTTGGACTCAAAGAAGTGGTAAAAGCTGCCCTTCTTCACCCCTGCCCTCTCGCAGATGTGATCCACCGAGGTACTGCCGTAGCTGCCCGCCCAGATCAGTTCGATCATCGCTTCAATCAGACGGTCTTTGGCGGTGGAGGTACGTCCCATGGCAATTTAGAGTAAGGTGGCGAGGTTTAAAACAGACTAGACGGTCAGTCAACAATTTTTCCACCTCCCTGATTGCCCTCAGCGCCTTCCCTTCCATAGTGTGCCATTCCTTCACTCATGACCGACCAAGCCACAGTTCTGATCGTCGATGACGAAAAGCACACTCGCGATGGCCTGCGCCTCTCGCTGGAGGATGACTTCGACTGCTATGTGGCCTCCAACGCCGCCGAGGCGATGGAATACCTCCGCAATGACCACATCGACGTCATGCTCACCGACCTCCGCCTGGGTGAGGACGATGGCATGAAACTGCTGGATGCCGCTCTGGCCCTGCCCAAGCCGCCCGTCTGCATCATGATGACCGCCTACGGCAGTGTGGACACCGCCGTGGAGGCCATGCGCCGTGGGGCCTACCATTTCGTCACCAAGCCGCTGAACCTCGATGAGGTGGAGATCCTCATTAAGCGCGCCCTCCGCAGCCGCTCACTGGAGCATGAAAACGTCGCGCTGAAACAGCAGGTGGAGCGCAAATTCTCCATCGAAGGCATCCTCGGCCAGGCAGAGGTGATGAAGCCCATCATCGACACCATCCAGCAGGTGGCCCCTTCCCGCGCCACGGTCTTGATCGAAGGCGAAAGCGGCACCGGCAAGGAACTCGTCGCCCGTGCCATTCACAACCTCAGCGGCCGCCCCAAGGCGAACATCGTCTCCGTACACTGCGCGGCGCTTTCCCCGCAGATACTCGAAAGCGAACTCTTTGGCCATGAAAAGGGTGCCTTCACCGGTGCCCAGGAGCGCCGCATCGGCCGCTTTGAGCAGGCCAATGGTGGCACCCTCTTCCTGGATGAGATCGGCGAGATTGACGCCAGCACTCAGGTGAAGCTGCTGCGCGCCCTCGGCGAGCAGACCATCGAGCGCGTCGGCAGCAGCAAACCGATCTCCATCGACGTCCGCGTCATCGCCGCCACGAACCGCGACCTCGCCAAGATGGTCGAAGCAGGCACCTTCCGCGAGGATCTCTACTGGCGCCTCCGCGTCGTCACCATCCAGCTCCCACCGTTGCGCGCCCGTAAAAGCGACATCTCCGTGCTGGCGGATCACTTCCTCAAGGAACTCGCCAAGGCCAATGGCAAGACCTACAAGCCGCTCGGCGAAGACGCCCTGCCCGCGATGATGAATTACGACTGGCCCGGCAACATCCGCGAGCTGCGTGCCGCCATCGAGCACGGCGTGGTCATGAGCAACAGCAACCGCGTCATGCTCAAGCACCTGCCCTCCTACCTGCTCAATCCGCATGGTCTGGGCATCGGCCTGCGCGCCCCGTCGTTAATCGCCTCGAAGGACGCCGCCAATGCCACCGCAGGTGCCGCCATTGATGCCACGATCAAGCCGAAGAGCGATCTCGACATCACCGAGGCCGAACACCACCTCATCCTCACCGCCCTGCAGCGCAGCGGCAACAACCGCACCGTGGCCGCCGAGATGCTCGGCATGAGCCGCCGCACCCTGCAGCGCAAGCTCAAGGACCTCAACATGGTCCGCACCCACCGCCGCCGCGTCACCACGTCGGCTCAGACCTCCGACTCGTAAACCGTCGGATCGTGGAGGCCGGCGAGCACAAAGGCCTCGATGCGCTCCACACACGTGCCGCACTTTCCGCAGTGGAGATCACCGCCCTTGTAGCACGACCACGTCTTGCCGTAATCCACTCCTAGCTCCTCGCCGATTTTGGCGATGCCCGCTTTGTCGCGATGAATGAACGGACGCATCAGCTCGATGTGCGCATAGGTTCCCTCACGCATCGCCGCCGCCATGCTCTGCATGAAGTCTTCGCGGCAGTCGGGGTAGATCATGTGGTCCCCCGCATGCGCGGCAATGACGAGAGCCTCGGCACCGCAGCTTTCCGCCAGCCCGCAGGCGATGGAAAGCATGATGCCATTGCGAAAGGGCACCACGGTCTTTTTCATGTTCTCGTCCGCATAGTGCCCCTCGGGGATCGTACCGCCGGATTTCAGCAGGTCGGACGCAAAGTGCTGGTTCATGAACCCGAGATCGATGATGTCGTGCTTCACACCCATCTGGGCACAGTGCCACGCTGCCAGCGGAATCTCGCGGTGGTTGTGCTTGGCGCCGTAGTCAAAACTCACCGCACCCACGACCTCGTTCTCATGACGCGCCCAGTAAAGGGCCGTCACCGAATCCATCCCGCCAGAGAGCAGCACGACCGTTTTCATTCCGGCAGCCTCAGGGTTTCTTCCAGATCCGGATACCGGGCCTCACAGGTGAGCTGAATGCCACCCCGCGCACCAAACTTGCCACGCACCACCACCTGCTTGGGAGCGCAGGCTTTCACGATGTCGTCCAGCACGCGGTTCACGATCGCCTCGTTGAAAGACGCATGATTGCGGTAGGAGGCCAGATAGAATTTCAGCGACTTCGTTTCCACGCAGGTCGCCTCCGGGATGTAATAGATTTCAAGATGCGCCGAGTCCGGCTGCCCGGTCACGGGACAGATCGAGCTGAATTCAGGCGCGCTGAGGTGAATGCGGTAGTTCCTTCCCGGCGTGCGATTGGGGAACGTCTCCAGCACCGCCACATCCGGCGAGGCTGGCAGGCGGTTTTCAGAACGTCCGAGCAATGTGAGGTCTTTTTCCTGACTCATGTCCCCGCAGAATGCGGGAGAGCGCGGAGAATGCAATCGCGATGAACATCGGATCAAGATTGGGCGATAGTTTTCCAAATGTGGGAGCGTTTCTAAATTCAGAATGCTCAAAGAAGCCGCCATCCCACTCACCGACGACACGCTCGCCCCCGGCACGGAGCGCACGCTCGCCATCCTCGAACTCCTCGGCCGCCACCGCGCCGGACTCAGCCTTACTGAGATCGCCCGTGAGCTCGATCTGCCGGTCAACTCCGTCTTCCGTATCACCGGCACGCTGCACAGCCGCGGCTACCTGCAGCGGCGTGAGGACGACAAGCGCTTCGTCCTCACCAACAAGCTCTTCGACCTCTCCCGCCCCGTGGTGCGCGAAAAAAGCCTAGTCGTCTGCGCCTTGGAATCCCTCAAATGGCTGCGCGATGAGACCGGCGAGACCACGCAAATCCTAGCCAGCGTGAACCACAAGATGACCGTGCTGGAGCAGTGCATCTCCTCCCAGCCGATCAAGGTCAGCAGCACCGTGGGCCTGCAGGTACCCATGTACTCCTGCGCTCCCGGCAAAGCGGTGCTCGCGCATCTCCCGCCAGCGGAGCTGGAGAAATTCTTCGCCGCCGTGCAGCTCAAACAGTACACGCCCACCACGCTCGCCACCCCTGAGTCGCTCGAAACCGACCTCGTGAAAACGCGCAAGCGAGGCTTTGCCACCGACATCGCCGAGGGACTCGAAGGCATTCATTGTGTCGCCGCCGCCATCCTCGACGAATACCATTACCCCGTTGCCGCCATCACCGTCATGTCCCCTTCCTTCCGTCTGAAACGCGACCAGTTCGACAAAGCCGGCAAGCTTTGCCTCGAAGCCGCAGCCACCATCACCCGGAGGCTCCTGGCATGAACAAGTCACTCTTCATCTCCGCCGCCGTGCTTCTGGGTGGCAGGCTTCTCGCAGCGCCCACGCCTGCGCAGATCGAATTCTTCGAGGCCAAGATCCGCCCCATCCTCGCGCAGGAGTGCTATGAGTGCCACAGCACCGGCACCAAGAAAAAAGGCGGCCTCGTGCTCGACTCCCGCCCCGGCTGGCAGGCCGGTGGTGAATCGGGCGATGTCATCAAGCCCGGCGATCCTGAGGGCTCGCTGCTTCTGCAAACCATCAAGCACCAGCACGAAGACATCAAGATGCCCAAAGCCGGGGCCAAGCTCGATGACAAAGTGATCGCCGACTTCGAACAATGGATTCGCGACGGCGCCGCCGACCCGCGCGACGCCGCCCCCTCCAAAGCCGAGATCGCCAAAGAAACCGACTGGAAGAGCATCATCGAACGCCGCAAGCAGTGGTGGGCCTTTCAGCCCGTCTCGAAGCAGCCTGCGAGCAAAACCATCGATGATTACATCGACGCCGAACTGGCCAAACAAGGCATCCCGGCCTCAGCGCCTGCCGATGCACAAACACTGCGCCGCCGCCTGAGCTACGTGCTCACCGGTCTTCCACCTTCCGGCAATCAGAGCGTCGATGACCTGCTGGCCTCTCCGCACTTTGGCGAAAAGTGGGCGCGCCACTTCATGGACTGGGTGCGCTACGCCGAAAGCTACGGCTCCGAAGGCGATCCCGCCATCCCTTATGCCTACCAGTACCGCGACTACCTCATCCGCGCTTTCAACGATGACGTTCCCTATCCGCAGCTTGTGCAGGAGGCCATCGCCGGCGATCTCCTTGCCAAGCCTCGCATCAAGAACGGCCTCAACGAAAGCGCCATCGGCATCGCGCAGCTGCGCATGGTGCTGCACGGCTTCTCACCGGTCGATTCACTCGATGAAATGGTCACCTTCACGGACAACCAGATCGACACTGTCACCAAGGCATTCCAGTCACTCACGGTGAGCTGCGCACGCTGTCACAATCACAAGTTTGACGCCATCTCGCAGACAGATTTCTACTCCCTCTACGGCATCTTCACCAGCACCCACCCCGCCGTCATCGATGTCAATGCCCCCGGCACCGGCAAGGCCGAGCGCGAGGAACTGGCCAAACTCAAGGCGCAGATCAAAGACGCCGTGGCCGCGCACTGGCTCAAATCAGCCGCCAAGCTCACCGCCAGCGAAATCACCGAATCCACCCACCCCGGCCTGGGCAAACTGCAGTGGTTTGCCAATGGTGTCAGCCTCAGCAAGGCAGGCGAATTTTCCGTCGCTCTTGAAGGCGATGGAGCCGTCTCGCAGATCCATCCCGGCGGCTATTTCAGCGACCTGCTCAGCACCAAGGAACGCGCCGTGCTTTTCTCCAACCGCTTCAAATGCGAAGGCGGCACGCTGTGGGTCCGAGTGGCAGGCAACGGCGGCGTGAAGGCCAAGTACGTGGTGCAGAACTATCCGCGCACCGGCACCATTCACAAGGCGGTCGTCCTCAGCGATGCCAAGGATGAAAAACTCGGCTGGCGCTCCCTGGATCTCGAATTCTGGAAAGGCGATGAGATCTTCATCCAGATCACCACCGCCGCCGATCTGCCCGCTGAGTTCAACAAGGATGCACGCTCATGGTTCGGCCTCACGGATGTGGTCATCACCCAGGACAAAACACCGCCCTCTGCGGAGGCACGCGCCCAGTTCGTCTCCATCGATCTCATCCAGGCCTGGCAGAAAGGCACGCTCACGGACACGCAGGCCGAGGTGCTCAACCGCCTCGTACAGACCGGCAAGCTGCCCAACAAGCTCGCCGATCTCCCCGCCACCGCCAAGCTGGTGAGCCGCTACCGTGAAGTGGAAAGCCGCCTGCCCATGCCCACCCGTGTGCCCGGCGTGATCGAGGCCGATGCCAAGGACGCGCCGCTCTTTGTCCGTGGCGACCACAAGCAGCCCTCGGAAATCGTACCCCGCCGCTTTTTTGATGCGCTCGATCCCAAGCCCTTCAACACCACCGGCAGCGGCCGCCTGCAGCTGGCCGAGCACATGGCGGACATGAAGAACAACCCGCTCACCGCACGCGTCATCGTCAACCGCCTATGGCATCATGTCTTTGGTCGTGGTATCGTCGCCACCGTGGACAACTTCGGCAAACTCGGAGACACCCCCACGCATCCCGAGCTGCTCGATTTCCTCGCCCAGCGTTTCATCGACAGCGGCGGCGATATCAAGGCCATGCTCAAGCTCATCGTCAGCTCCAGAGCCTTCCAGCGCAGCGCCCAGGCCTCAGAGATCGCCATGCAGAAGGATCCCGAGAACAAGCTGCTGAGCCACTGGACCATCCATCGCCTGGAGGCCGAGGCCATCCGCGACTCCATTCTCACCCTCACTGGCAAGCTCGACCCCGAGCTGTATGGCGAGCCCATCGGCAGCGGCAACACACGCCGCAGCATCTATGTCAGAGTCGTGCGCAATGCGCTGGATCCTTTCCTCACCACCTTTGACTCCCCGGTACCCTTTGCCACCCGGGGCAAGCGCGACACCACCAACGTCCCCGCGCAGTCGCTCACCCTGCTCAATGACATGAATGTCATCCGCTGGTCGCGCGAATGGGCACTGCGCTCCGACAAGCTCGAAGAGAAGGCGCGCGTGCAGCAGATGTTCCGCGAGGCCTTTGCCCGCGAAGCCACGCCCAATGAGGTAAAGCAAAGCCTGGCCTATCTCGGCATCTTGCAGCAGGAAAACAATGAACTCCTTCATGAGCTGAACTCCAAGGAACAAAAGCTGGCGGCAGTGACGCAACAGATCTCCGCCCTGCTCGAACCCGCACGCACCCGGCTGCAGGCCGAGCGCAAGCTGCCTGCGGCTCCGCTGAACACCCCCGCCCCGCTGGCCGAGTGGACCTTTGACAAGGATGCCCGCGATACCGAAGGCCGCATGAATCTCGAACTCGTCGGTGGTGCCAAAGTCGAAAACGGCGCTCTCATTCTGGGTGGCAAGTCGATGGCCAAATCCGGCTCCCTTCCGAAACCGCTCACGACCAAAACCCTCGAAGCCTGGGTCATGCTGGACAATCTGACCCAGCGTGGCGGCGGCGTAGTCACCGTGCAGCACAAGGACGGCGGCCAGTTTGACTCCATCGTCTTCGCCGAGAAGACTCCGCAGCACTGGGTGGCTGGCAGCAACTTCTTTGACCGCAGCGAGCTCTTTGAGGGCAGCGCCGAAACCGAGGCCACCACCCGCCCCGTGCACATTGCCGTCGTGTATCAGCCAGATGGCACCATCTCCGGCTACCGCGATGGCAAGTCCTACGGCCGAACCTACCGCAAAGCCCCTGCTGCCACTTTCGCCGCCGAAGCCTCACAAATTCTCCTCGGCTGCCGCCACGGCGCTCCAGTAGGAAACAAAGGCCTCGCTGGTCGCATCTTCCGCGCCCGTCTTTATGACCGCGCTCTCACACCCGAAGAGATCTCAAAAACCGCCAGCATCGAATCCAACTCCATCACCGAGGCCGACATCCTCGCCGCCCTCACCGATGCGCAGCGCAAGCAGCTCGCCCAGCTCCAAAGCCAGCGCGACGAACAGACCCAACAGCTCGAATCCCTCCGCTCTTCCACCTCCGGCGATGACGCCTCTGTCCAAGCCTGGACCAGCCTCGCGCAGTCGCTCATCAATCTCAAAGAGTTCATCTACCTCCAATGAACATGCTGAACCGTCGTGAAATTCTCTCCCGCGCCTCCACCGGCTTCGGCATGGCGGCGCTTGCTGGCCTCATGCACGAGGAGGCACAGGCGGCGCTGCCACTGGTCAATCGTGCCAAGCGCTTCGCCCCCAAGGCACGCAGCGTGATCTTTCTCTACATGAGCGGCGGTGTCTCTCATGTGGACTCCTTTGATCACAAGCCGCTGCTCCAAAAGTACGCAGGCCAGCCCATGCCCGGGGCTGTGAAGAAAACGCAGTTCAACAACAACGGCACCGTGCAGCCCTCCCACTGGGACTTCAAACGCTACGGCAAGTCCGGCCTGGAGGTGAGCGACCTCTTCCCGCAGATCGGCGGCGTGGTGGATGAGCTCTGCCAGCTTCGCGGCATGACGGCCAAGTTCAGCGAGCATGCACAGGGAAATTTCTTCATGCACACCGGCTTTCCCTTCCTCGGCTATCCGAGCGCGGGTGCTTGGACGAGCTACGGCCTCGGCACCGAGTCACGCGATCTGCCCGGCTACATCGTGCTGCAAAGCGGTGGCGCCTCCACGCCGCATGGCGGCGTAGGCCTCTTCAGCAACGGCTTCCTGCCTGCCCAGCATCAGGCCAGCGTGGTGAAGGCCGATGAAGCAGAAGCTGTGACCAACATACGCCCGCGCCAGCCGCAGGACATGCAGCGCCGCCAGCTCGACTTCATCGGCAGCATGGACCGCCGCTTTGTCAGCGCCACGCAGCACGACATGCATGTGGAGGCCGCCATTTCCAACTACGAAATGGCCTGGCGCATGCAGTCCGCTGTGCCGGATCTCTGCGACATCTCCGGCGAAACCGAAACGACCAAGAAGCTCTACGGCCTCGACGATCCCGAACCCAAAAAAGCCGCTTACGCACGCCAGTGCCTGCTCGCGCGCCGTCTCGTCGAACGCGGCGTGCGCTTCATCGAACTCAGCACGCTCGCTTACAACGTCGGTGGCGGCAACGGTGCCAACCCCTGGGATCACCACAGCGCCATCGTTGAGGGCCACGGCAAGATGGCGAATCAGATCGACCAGCCCATCGCTGCGCTCATCAAAGATCTCCGTTCACGCGGCCTGCTCGACAGCACCCTCGTTGTCTGGGGCGGTGAATTTGGCCGCACGCCCTTTGCACAGGGTTCCAACGGCCGCGACCACAACCCCTACGGCTTCACCGTCTGGATGGCCGGTGGCGGCGTCAAAGGCGGCCATGTGTATGGCGCCACCGACGACTTCGGCTACAACGCCGTCGAAAACATCACCAGCGTCTATGACATGTGGGCCACCGTATTGCATCTGATGGGCATCGACCACGAACAGCTCACCTACCGCTTCAGCGGGCGTGATCTGCGCCTCACCGACGTGCATGGAAATGTACTCAAAGACATTATCGCCTGATGAACGCCCCCTTTTCACGCCGCCAGCTTCTCGCCAATGCCTCCACCGGCTTTGGCATGGCCGCGCTCGCAGGTCTGATGCAGGCGGAGTCGCCGGTGAATCGTGCAAAGCGCTTTGCGCCCAAGGCACGCAGCGTGATCTTCTGCTACATGAGTGGCGGTGTCTCGCACCTGGACTCCTTTGATCCGAAGCCGCTGCTGGAAAAATACGCAGGCCAGCCCATGCCGGGCGTGGTGCAAAAAACGCAGTTCAACAACAACGGCACCGTCCAGCCCGCGCACTGGGAGTTTCGTCAGCGCGGCCAGAGCGGCATGCCGGTGAGCGAGCTCTTTCCGCACATGGCGACAGTCGCGGATGAACTCTGCGTCATCCGCAGCATGACGGCCAAATTCAGCGAGCATGCGCAGGGAAACTTCTTCATGCACAGCGGCTTCCCCTTCCTCGGCTATCCCAGCGCCGGCGCGTGGGCCAGCTACGGGCTCGGCACGGAGTCGCGAGATCTCCCCGGCTACATCGTGCTGCAAAGCGGCGGCGCCACGGTGCCGCATGGCGGTGTGGGTGTCTTCAGCAACGGTTTCCTCCCTGCGCAGCATCAGGCCAGCATCGTGCAGGCGGATGTGGAGGAGGCTGTGCGAAACATCCACTCGCACCAGCCACGGCACATGCAGCGCAAGCAGCTCGATTTCATTGGCGCGATGGATCACCGCTTCGCCAGCACGTCCCAACATGACGTGCATGTGGATGCGGCCATTGCGAACTACGAGATGGCCTGGCGCATGCAGTCCGCCGTACCGGAGCTGTGCGACATCTCCGGCGAGACCGAAGCCACGAAGCAGCTCTACGGCATGGACGGCCCGGACTCCCCACGCACCGCCTATGCGCGGCAGTGCCTGCTGGCGCGGCGTCTGGTAGAGCGTGGTGTGCGCTTTGTGGAGCTGAGCTGCCTTCCTCAAACGCTGGGCGGCGGCCAGGCGGCGAATCCTTGGGATCAGCACGGGCAGATCAAAAAAGGCCATGGCAACATGGCGCATCAGGTGGACCAACCCATCGCCGCGCTGGTCAAGGATCTCAAATCACGCGGCCTGCTGGACAGCACCCTCGTCATCTGGGCCGGTGAGTTTGGCCGCACGCCCTTCGCCCAGGGCACGGATGGCCGCGATCACAATCCCTACGGCTTCACCATTTGGATGGCCGGCGGCGGTGTCAAACCCGGCCACATCTACGGTGCGACGGACGACTTCGGCTACCACGCCATCGAAAACGCCTGCACCGTCTATGACATGTGGGCCACCGTCCTGCACCTCATGGGCATCGATCACGAGCAGCTCACCTACCGCTTCAGCGGCCGCGATTTGCGCCTCACGGATGTGCACGGAAACGTGCTGCGCGATGTGATCACGTAGATCGGTCGCAGGATGTGTGTGGCGACAGCCCGCCCGTCTGTGAACGGAGGCCAACACACCGGCGTAAGAGCATTCTCGAAGTCGGGCGGTTTGGCGAAGTGAACTGCGGTCGATAATACCAAAGCGCGCCAAACACACCCAACCTACGAAAAGACTCGCCTACACCTCCAGCTTCCACGGACCGCGATACTCACGCCCCAGCAGCTTGCTGGCATCGGCATCTCCAACAATCTCCTCTTTGACCGGATCCCATTTGATGGGGCGATTCACCAGGAAGGAAATCAGCGCGAGGTGGCCCGGCGTCGCGCTGCGATGCGCGGTTTCCACCGGCGTGACCGTGGGCTGGCGGCTCTTCACGCAGTCGAGGAAATTGCGATGATGCCCCTTGGTTTCGTAGAGGCGTGTTTTGATGACGTCGTCTCCCAGCTTCGGCGCTTTCGCCACTTCAATGATCTCGCTCTTCGGATCCTTGTCGTCCTTCCGCTTTTTAACGAGCTGTTTCAGCGCGGGGTTCGAGCAGTCATACGCACCTCCACGGTTCACATAGACCCAGCCGTCTGTGCCGATCCACTTGGTGCCCATCTGGATATCGTCATGACCGCCTGCGATGGTCATGGTGATGTCACCCGCATACTTCGCCTGGGCGCGATATTTCGTGGCGGTGTTCCAGATGTCCGTGCGCGGCGGCATGTCCACCTGAATGGGACTCACCTCGTCAGGACCGCTGCGGTCCATGTTCATGCCCCAGTGCGCGATGTCGCAATGATGGCCGACCCAGTCGAGCAGCTGGCCGCCGCCGATGTTGTAGTCCCAGCGCCAGTTTTTGTGCACACGGCACTCAATGTAGTCCTGCATCGTCGCAGGTCCGATCCACATCTCATAGTCCAGCTCGGGCGGCGGCGCGGTGACGCTGCGTTTGTCCCCGGTCTTGGCGAAATCGTTGTGGCCGCTTGGCAGCCCCACATGCACCTCCTTCAGCTTTCCAATCAGCCCGTTGCGCACGATCTCCGCGCCGATACGGAAGTTGTCCTCGCTGCGCTGCCAGGATCCCGTCTGCCAGATGCGCCCGTGCTTCTGCACCGCCTTCACAATGGCCTGCTGCTCGGCGATGGTGCGCGCCAACGGCTTCTCGCCGTAGATGTCCTTGCCGTTCTTCGCGGCTTCGATGGCCGTGAGGGCATGCCAGTTGTCGGGCAGCGCGAGCATGACGGTGTCGATGTCCTTGCGGGCCATGACCTCGCGATAGTCGTGGTAGGGCTTGCAGTCCTGGTTCTTGTAGGCGCCATTGATCGTATCCAGAGCCTTCTGCAAATTGCGTTTGTCGATGTCGCACGCGGCCACGATCTGGCAGTCCTGCTCCTGGAGAAATTTGCCCGTATTGCTCGGCCCCATCATGCCCCAGCCGAAGACGGCCATGGTGATCTTGCTGGAGGGAGCATTCTGCCCGATCACGCTGGCGGGAATGATGGTGGGAAAGCCGATGGCGACGGCAGACTTCGTGAGGAACTGACGGCGGGAGGAAACAGGAATGCGTTTCATGATGTGGTTTGTCTGGCAGCAGAGTTGTAATCGAGACTCCGCCTGCAAGTCCAGCCGCAAATGCAAGGTGGTGACGACACACCTGCTTCTCCCGGGGCACGATTGGCATTCCTGCCTGTCGGCGAGCGGGACCGAAACCTCTCTGGCGAACGGCATTCCCCAAACGGGTGCACCTGAGATCACCCACCGGCGCGCATGTGTTCACGCAGGAGCGCTGAACTTGGCGGGCAAACGTCGCGGCAGACTCGGTGGTGATGAGCCATGAGAGTGCGCTGATCGACAGACAAGAGCGTCCGTCGTACTTCAGCAGCTCGTCGGCACCCGCTGGGCCAGCTTCACCGTGTGCGGAATAGCCCCGATCACAAAGCTGAGGCAATCCACAGCTCCCTGCGGTTTTCCAGGCAGGGCGATGACGAGACTGCGATCCACCACCGCCGCCAGACTGCGGGAGAGAATGGCGTTCGGCGTCAGTTCGAGCGATTTCATCCGCATAAGCTCCCCAAAGCCGGGAATCTCCACGCGCATGATGCCACGAATAGCCTCCGGGGTGACATCGCGCTCGGCGATGCCAGTCCCACCCGTGGTGAGAATGAGGGCGCAGCCTTGGGCGGAGAAGGAACGAATTGCCTCCTGAATGCGCAAAAGATCATCCGGGACAATCGCCTCTGCGGCGACCACCCAGCCATAACCTTCCGCCGCCACTTTCAGCGCCGGCCCGCCAAGATCCTCGTACACGCCCTGGCTGGCACGATCAGAAACAGTGATGATACCTACCTGCATACATTGCGTGCCACCTTCTGGCTTCGCTTAAGAAGCCCGCGTGGCAGACGGGTGTTACTGTGCTTGAGGCTTGGTGCCGGTCTGAGATTTGTCTTCAGACTTGGCCGCAGTAGTAGGCTTGTGGTCAAGCTCAAGAAGATCACGCATGATATGGATGGTCTCCAGCTTCACAGGCTCGATGCCATAGGGGAACTTGGCCTCGTCATTGCCGCTGTCGTCATCCTTGGACGCCGTGCGCATGCCGGAGTTCATTTCTTTGCTGAAGGCAGACTCGGGTACGAGGTCTGGCTTGTCCACGTTGTCGAGCGTTAAGTGATAGGTCTTGAACCCATTGTCCTTGATGCGTTCAGCCACGTCCTTGGCGCGTTTGGCACGGTCTTCGACCTGCTTGTCGCGGCGCGCCTCGGTGTCCAGACGTTCCTTCTCACGCTCCTGCAGATTAAGAGAAACCGTGTTCTTGTCGATCTTCTCCTTCAGGCGCTTGGACTCCTCCACCACGTTTTGGAACTCAGGATTGGCGGCGACACGGCTCTTCACACGTGCGTTAATCTCATCAATTGGGAAGGGATCTTTGCGGAAGAGGGGGTATTTGCGCGGCGGAATGGTGTCGTAGGGCAGCGGGTTTTCAGCAGCGGATTCGCCGATGTCCAGCACGTCGCGGATCGAAGGCAGAGGGATGTCGGATTCAACTCCTTTTAGCTGTGTCGAGCCCCCGGCGATGCGGTAGAATTTCTGGATCGTCACCTTGAGATCACCCGCGCCTTTTTTGTCGCTGAAGAAGGGCATGTAACGCTCCACTGGAAGGATCGTCTGCACGGTGCCCTTGCCGAAGGAGGACTTGTCTCCCACGATCAACGCGCGCCGGTAGTCCTGCAGCGCAGCCGCCAAAATCTCAGAGGCAGAGGCGCTGGCCTTGTTGATGAGCACGATCATGGGGCCGTCATAGACGGGCTTTTCGTTTTCGCAGTCGCGCCAGGTGATGCTGCCGCGCCAGTCCTTGGCCTGCACCACGGGGCCGGCAGGAATGAAGAGGCCGGTGAGCTTGATGGCTTCATCCAGGGAACCACCGCCATTGTCACGCAGGTCCAGCACGAGACCGTCGATTTTTTCCTTCATCAGGCGGCGCAGCAGGCGCTCCACATCCACACTCGTGCTGACCGTGTTGTTTTCCATGTCGGCATAGAAATTGGAGAGATTGATCCATCCCACTTTGAGCGTCTTGCCCAGATCTGGAGGAGTCACCAAAAGTTCGGCATTGGCCAGCTTCTCCTTCAGCGGCACCTCGTCACGCACAATGGCAATGATGCGGTTGCCGGAGGGATCGTCAGCTGGGACAATCTTGATGCGGACGGTGGTGTTCTTCTCACCGCGGATCATGTCCACAATCTTCTGAAGCTTGAGATATTTCACGTCCACGAACTCGTCATCGCCCTGAGCCACCGCGATGATGCGGTCGTTGAGCTTCAGCTCGCCCTGTTTGTCGGCCGGGCCTCCAACGACGATGCCTTGGATTTCCGCACCATCATCCTTCTGGCCGAGCAACGCGCCGATGCCGACGAGTTTGTGCTGCATGTGGATTTTGAAATTGTCGCTCTCATCCGTGCTCATGTACTCGGTGTGCGGGTCATAGGCGGTGGCGAGGCTGGAGAGGAAGAAGTTCACCACGTCCTTGGTGTCGTTCTCGTCGATGCTTTCCAGCAGGCGCTGGTAGTCCTTGAGCACGCGCTCCTTGGGCGTCAGGTCTTTGTCGTCCTTGGTGTCCTTCTTGACCGCCACCTTGTTATTGACGTCGCCGTCTGCCGTCGGCTTGGGAGCTTCGATGATCTTTCGTTCGGTGGTCACCCCTTCGGTTTTGACCTCGGGCTTCACCTCGGCGGAGCCAGCCTTTTTGGCCGCTGCCTTTTCGGCCTTTTTCTTTTCATCCCGCGCACGTGTTTCATCGGCGATGCGTTCCGCCAGAAGATTGTCCTCGATGATTTCGATCCAGAGCTTGTCCTGGGCGGCCTTGTCCTTCGGCCATGGGGCTTTGTCTCGCTTGATCTCAATCGTTCCCTTCGTGTCAAAGCTGAACTTGTTTTCTTCGAGCGCCTTCTTCAGGAAGTCTACGCGCTCCTTCACTCGCTCCTTGTAGATGTCATAGATCTCGATGGCCGGGCTGATGTTCCGCATCAGCACATGGTCGTCGAGCGTGGTTTCATATTTGTCCTTGAAGCTCGCCACATCCTGCTCGGTGAAGAAGATGTGCTTGAAATCGAGCATGTTCAGATAGTTGTGCAGCATCTCGCCCGAAACCTTGTCGTCGAAGTCCTGCTTCGAGTAGTGGTGGTTCTGCAGCATGTAGGCCACATGCATGGCCACCTGGCCAAAATTGGTCTCCGCTTGCGCCGAGGGGATGAGGAGCGCGAGGGCGGAAGCCGCAGCCGCGACGGGGGTGAGTAAAAAGCGAGTCATGGTGGGGGTCGTCCAGATCTATAACGAACCTCGCGGTGCGTTTTGCGTTCAGATTTTGCCTTTTCTGGGTTGAAATGTCCAACTCTTTCCCGTCTTTCGCCACCCCATGTCTGAAATCTCCACCTACACCGGCGGCATCGCCGCCACCAATGGCCACCTGCTCTCCCTGCCCGGCGGCACTCTCTTGGTGGATGCGCCAGATGGCATCGCCGCCTGGCTCAAGAAGCAGAACGTGAAGGTGGACGCCCTCTTCCTGACCCATCAGCACTTCGATCACGTGCTGGATGCTGCCGCCATCAAGGCAGATCACGGCTGCCGGGTGTATTCCTTTGCCGACTACTCGCGTGAGCTGACTTTGGAAATCCTCTACGGTGCGGTGACGGGCAGCCCCTTCTCAGTCCCCCCATTTGCGGTGGATGAGGTTCTCGAAGGCCAGACCCAGATCGAAGTTCTCGGCGAGACCTGGAAACTCTACCATGTGCCCGGCCATTCTCCGGACAGCCTCTGCTTCCACCTCCCATCGCAAGACCTGCTTTTCGGCGGCGATGTCCTCTTTCTGGACAGCGTCGGGCGCACCGATTTCCCCAATGGCTCCGGATCTCTTCTGCTCAGCGGCATCATTAAAAAACTCTTCGTTCTGCCGGATGCCACCCGCGTCTTTCCCGGTCATGGGGACGACACCACCATCGGCCGCGAGAAGCGCGAAAACCCTTACCTCACCTGATGCCACAATCATTCCATGACCTGACCTTTGACCAGCTGCGCGAGGTGATCGTGGCCGCAGGTCTGCGTCCGGCGCATGCTGGCACGCTTTGGAACACCCTCCACTTCAAGGCCATGGCGGATCCCCTGTCCCGTGAGGACCTCCTGCCGCCCCTGCGCAAATGGCTCACGCAGGTGCTCAGCGACGGCTCATGGACGCTCGACGTGCCACCCGCCACTTTGGACACACCCAGCAGCGATGGCTTGACGCACAAATTCCTCCTGCGCATGGCCGATGCGCAGGAGATCGAGACCGTCATCATGGGCTACCCCGGCCGCCACACCGCCTGCGTCAGCACCCAGGCGGGCTGTGCCATGGGCTGCGTCTTTTGCGCCACCGGCCAGATGGGTTTTGTGCGCCACCTGCGTCCCGGAGAAATCGTGGCCCAGGTGCTGCACGCCCAGCGCATCGTACGCGCCAAGGGTGAGAAAAAAGGCCTGCGCAATCTCGTCTTCATGGGCATGGGCGAACCCCTGCACAACTACGATGCCGTGATGACCGCCCTCGACATCATCTGCGATACGCGCGGCCTGAACATCGGCCCCAGCAAGATCAGCGTTTCCACCGTCGGTGTGGTGCCCGGCATCCTGCGCATGGCGGCGGAAAACCGCCCCTACAATCTCGCCGTCAGCCTGCATGCCGCCACGGAGGAGGAGCGCGCCAAACTGATCCCCGCCAACCAGCGCTGGCCCCTGGCCGATCTCATCGCCGCCTGCCGCAGCTACAATGCGCAGACCGGCCGCCGCATCTTCTTCGCCTGGACCTTGATCGAAGGGGTGAACGACAGCCCAGCACATGCTCAGCGGATCGCCGAACTGCTCCACGGACTGGATGCCCACATCAACCTCATCCCGCTCAATCACACCGACGGCTATGCGGGCGAAGAAAGCAGCGACACCGCCGCCGATGCCTTCCACCGCATCCTGCAGGACGCAGGATTCCCCTGCACCATCCGTCAGCGTCGCGGCATCGACGTGGCGGCAGGTTGCGGGCAGCTCAAGGCGGCAAAGAACCGCGTCCGGCCCTCCCGTGAAGCGCAGGTGAACCCTGCGTGAATTCATCTTCATAAACCAACCCCCGCTTGCCTGGATTGCGGGTCGGGGCGTATCATCGCACCGCTATGTCCACCCGCGTTTTTCTGCTGAATCTATGCGCCTGCCTGTGGTGCTGCATGGTGTTGAACCTCCGCTTTCACCTCTCCGGCCATCACTACTACTCCTTCATGGTGTGGAATCTCTTTCTGGCGGCCATCCCGCTGGGACTGAGCCTGGGACTGCGCCGCATCGAGCACCATGGAGTCGCTCTCCCGCTTCTGGCCATGTGGCTGCTGTTTTTTCCCAACGCCCCCTATGTCCTGACCGATCTGATGCATCTCAACGAACACAACGGCAATGTTCCCAAGTGGCTCGATCTCCTCATGCTGCTGTCCTTTGCCTTTGTCGCGCTCTGGTATGGTTTTCAGTCCCTGCACATCGTGCAGCACTGGTTTGCCCGGAAGCATTCCCACCTCGCCGCCTGGTGTGTCACCGTGGGCTCGCTCGGGCTCAGCGGCTTCGGTGTTTACCTCGGCCGCTTTGACCGCTGGAACAGCTGGGACCTCGTTCACCGCCCCATCTCCCTGCTCAGCCGCATCGCTTCCTACATTCTCCATCCCATGGACCACACTCGCACCTGGGGCTTCACTCTCGGCTTCGGCACCCTGCTCATCTTCGCCTACCTCTTCTGGTTTTCCTCACTGCTTACAACCGCTGACAGTCGTAAGATCGACTAGCCGTGCCTCACTACGATCCCAGCCGCGACCACCTCCTTCTCTTTGACGGCGTTTGCCATCTCTGTGATGCCAGCGTGCGCTTCATCGTGAAACATGACCCCGCAGCCAAGATCAAATTCGCCCCCATCCAAAGCTCTCTTGGCAGCCAGCTCTACACACGGCATGGCCTCGATCCCGCAGCTCCCACCACCATGCTTTTCAGCACCCCTCGCGGTGCCTTCAAAGCCAGCGATGCCGCCCTCGAAATCGCCCGCACGCTCGGCGGCCCGTGGAAACTCGCGCTCCTTTTCAAACTCCTGCCACGCGCCCTGCGCGATGCCGCGTACGACTTCATCGCTCGCAACCGTTACCGCTGGTTCGGAAAGGACGAGTCCTGCATGATGCCCACGCCGGAGCTCAAGACGAGGATGCTGGAATAGTACGACGGGCACTCTTGCCTGTCGATCAGCGTCACCGCCACATCTCACGTCTGCGATTGCCCTTCGCCAACCGATAGCATCACTCTGCTGCGGCGGAGCTGAGTGCCAATTTGCAACCGATGGATTTCGGCGAAGCGCTGGGCACCGACAGACGATAGTGTCTGCCGTACTTACTCCTCGCGCACCCCAAACCCTCCGTGCTAGGTTCCCCCATGCCGCAAGCATCCCCTACCCCGATCACCATCCGCGAACGTTTAGGCTTTGTGCGCGTCGCTGCCGTGTCCCCGGAACTGGTGCTGGGAGATGTGCCGAAGAACGTCGTGATCCTCGCCCGTGAAGCGCGCACGCTGGCGCAGCGCGGCTGCCGGCTGGTCGTCTTCCCGGAGCTGAGCCTCACCGGCTACTCCTGCGCCGATCTGTTTCACACCACCGCGCTGCTGGAAGCGAGCGTGAAAGGCCTCGCCGAACTGGAGCAAGCCACCAAGGACCTGCCCTGTGTGATCGTCGTGGGCCTGCCGCTCCGCGTGCAAGACCGCCTTTATAACATGGCGGCGGTGCTGGCCAAAGGCCGCCTTCTCGGCCTGGTGCCCAAGACCTTCCTGCCCAACTCCGGCGAGTTCTACGAACGGCGCTGGTTCTCCCCCTCCCACACGCTGAATCTCTCAACCCTGCGCCTGAACGACCAGGATGTCGCCATCGGCGCGGAGCTCCTGTTTGAGGTGCTTGACGTGCCGGGCTTCGTGCTCGGCGTGGAAATTTGCGAGGACTTGTGGACCGTGATCCCGCCCTCCTGCCACCTCTCGCTCGCAGGTGCTACGCTGCTGGCCAATCCATCCGCCAGCACCGAAGTCCTCGGCAAGGCTCCCTACCGCCGTCATCTCGTGGCGCAGCAGGCGGCACGCTGTCTGGCCGCTTATGTCTATGCCGGAGCTGGCCCGGGTGAATCCACCACCGATGTGGTTTATTCGGGACACTGCATGGTCGCCGAAAATGGCGTCCTCCTTGGAGAAACCGAACGCTTCTCCTTCGAGACACGCGCCATCGTCACCGATGTCGATCTTCACCATCTGGCGCATGATCGCCTCAAGAACTCCGCCTTCCGCGACGAGGCCGGCAGCATCGGTTTCCGCCGCGTCGCCTTCAGCTTGGGCGCGGCCCTTGGCGGGGCTGACACCCTTCTGCGCAGCATCTCCGCGCACCCCTTCGTGCCCTCGGCCAAAGTGGACCGTGCAGCAGTCTGCGAGGAAATTTTCGCCATTCAGGCCACGGGACTTGCCCGCCGCCTGAAGCAGGCACGCGCCAAAACCGCCGTGCTCGGTCTCTCCGGCGGGCTCGATTCCACCCTGGCGCTGCTGGTGATGCTGGAAGCGCTGAAACGCGCGGGCATGCCGACGACTGCTGCACTGACCGTCACCATGCCGGGCTTCGGCACCACCACGCGCACAAAGGGCAATGCCGAACAGCTCGCCGAAGCGCTGAACATCGAGCTACGCACGATTTCCATCAATGACGCCGTGCGTCAGCACTTCGCCGACATCGGTCATTCGGAAACCCAGCACGACGCCACCTATGAAAACTCGCAGGCCCGCGAGCGCACCCAAATTCTCATGGACCTCGCCAACAAGACCGGCGGCATCGTCGTCGGCACGGGGGATCTCTCCGAGGCGGCCCTCGGCTGGTGCACCTTCAATGGCGATCACATGTCCATGTACCATGTAAACTCCGGTGTGCCTAAAACGCTGGTGCGCTACCTCATCGAATGGTGCGCCGCAGGCCCCTTTGCCGACAAAGCAGGCGCCATCCTGCTGGACATCGCCGACACGCCCATCTCCCCTGAACTGCTGCCCCTCGCAGCCGATGAATCTCTGCAGCAGAAGACGGAAGACACCGTCGGGCCGTATGAGTTGCACGACTTCTTCCTCTTTCACTTCGTGCGTCATGGCTGCACCGCCGAAAGGATCCGCTGGCTGGCCGCCCAGGCCTTTGCGGGCAAATACGACGATGAAACCATCGCCAAATGGCTCGCCCTCTTCTTCAAACGTTTCGCCCAAAACCAGTTCAAGCGCTCCAGCGTGCCCGACGGCCCCAAGGTCGGCTCCGTGGCCCTTTCTCCTCGCGGCGACTGGCGCATGCCAAGCGATTACGCCGGTGACTTAAACTCCTGATTGATCCCATGCTTCGATACCTCGCCCTCAGCCTGCTCCTCACTCTGTGCGCCTGCACGCGCAGCAACAAGCTCATCATCGGCACGGACGCCACCTACCCGCCCTTTGAGTTCGTCGATTCATCCGGCCAGATCAGCGGCGTGGACATCGAAGTGGGGCGCGAGATCGGCAAGGCCTTCGGCAAGGAAGTGGAATTTCGTAACATCAACTTCGACGGCCTCATCACCGCGCTGCAATCCGGTTCCGTCGATCTCGTCATCTCCGCATTGTCCGTCACCCCCGAACGCCGGGCCAGGCTCGACTTCTCCGAGCCCTACGTAAAGACCGGGCTCTCAATCCTGGCGGCAAAAAGCTCCCCGATCCAAAGCGACGCCGATTTGAAAACTCCGGGCCGCAAGATCGTGGTCCGCCTTGGCACCACGGGTGAAAGCTGGGCTCGCGAAAACCTCAAGGCGGCCAAAATCATCGCACTGGATGCCGACGTGTCCTGCGTGATGGAGGTGGTGAACGGAAACGTAGACGGCTGGGTTTACGACCAGGTCTCCGTCATGAACTACCATGCCAAGCACCCTGACACGACGCGCGCCCTGCTCGCTCCGCTGCGGGAGGAAGTCTGGGCCGTCGGCCTCAAGAAGGGCAACGACGAGCTGAAAACCAAGGTGAACGAAGTGCTCACACGCATGCGCAGCGACGGCAGCTTTGCGAATCTCGCCGAACGCTTCATGGCCAAGGAAAAAGCCATGATGGAAGCGCAGAAGCTGCCCTTTGTGTTTGAGCTGAAATGAAAAAGCACTCGTGAGCTTTAGCTCACTCCGAAGAATGGGCGGAGCCTCTAAAGCTCTCGAGTTCTTTGTGTCCCTTCACTTCGCCAGCTCAAAGCCCTCCGGCTTCAGCCCCTTCTGAAATTCACCGAAGCCATACATCGTTGGCTTGTATTCCCCCACGATGCTCACATCCGCCTTCTCCGGCACTTCAAGGCCGAGGCCCCAGAAGACACCGTTCACAACTAAGCGGCGCAGGCCCTCGTTGGTGAGGTCGGTGGCGGCGCCCATCGTGGTGGCGAGGATTTTGTTCTCCGTCTCGGCATCGTTCTTCACCACACGCAGCCAAGCCACAGGCATCATCGGCGAGTTCACCTCCTGCTCCACCTTGGCAACAGTAGCCTTCTTGTAACTGGCCGCAGGAGTGTCAGGTGTCATGCCCTGCAGAATCTGGCCGCGCAGCAGGATCACGGCGTCTGATGGAGGCGCCGCTTCATAGACGTCGGTGTTGCCAAAGACATCGCTCACGCCTCGCAGCACGGGATGGTTCGCGTTTGCTGCTTCGATGATGCCCTTGGTGGCTTCAAACTTGTGCTTGCCCCAGTGGCTCACCCAGGTCTCGCCGAGAAATTTTTTGCCCCAGCCGCCCGTGGCGTTGTTCCAGTTCCACGCGGCAAACGGGCTGTCTTTCGCGTAACCACTGAACGCATGCGTGCTTGTGCGCAGGGCGATGATCGGCACGCCACGGTTCACGGCGGCTTCAAATTTCTTGCTGGTGGCCTCATCCCAGTGGCGGAAGCGCAGCAGCATCACGATGGCATCGGCGGAATCCAGCGCCTCCGGATGGCTCAGGCTGGCGCCGTTGGTGGGCAGGATCGTGCCATCAGCACCCAGGCTGAAGAGCACCGTGCACTTGAAGCCATGATGCTGGCTGAGGATCTTGCCCAGCATGGGCATGGACTCCTCGCTGCGATACTCCTCGTCTCCGGAGAGAAGCACGATGTGCTTTCCCTTGGCCGTGCCGGCGGGTTCATAGACAACGTGGTCGGCGGCCATCAGGCCCGATGCGGCAAGCAAAGAAAGGAGAAACTGTTTCATGTGTTTGGGTTGGATTTAGCGGAGGATGAGACATACGCCAAAACAACGCCAGCCATTTCCTTTGACCTACGCCAGACGTAGATTGACGCGCCCCACACCCCCATGATCCCTAAATTCCCTCTTTTTCTCACCCTGCTGTTTGGCGGATTGCTGGCCTGGCTCTGGGCCACAGATCACGTCTTTCGCTCAGGCGGCCTGATGATTCTCATCCCCCTGTGGCTGATCCTCTTCGGCCTCTGGTGGGCGCTGCATCTGCGCGGGGCAAGGATGAAGCGGCTGGGGGTCTTCATCCTGGGAGTCATTGCCGTCGTGGCCGCATTTAAGTACCTCATCCGCTACGATGGCTCCGCAGACGGCTCCGCCTTTCCGAGCCTCGCATGGCGATGGCAGCAGGCGCCGGTACTGCCGGACCTCCACAGCGGTGCAGACGCCTCAGCCACCCCTTCCCCCACTCCGCCGGGTGCGGCAGACATGCCCCGCTTCCTCGGTGCCAAAGGCGATGGCGTGCTGCCAGAGCCGGACTGGCAGACCGACTGGAAAGCGCATCCGCCACGCGAGGTCTGGCGCATCAAGGTGGGTGAAGGATGGGCGGGCTTTGCCGTCGCAGGCGGCCGTGCACTGACGCAGGAACAGCGCGGCGAAGAAGAGTACGTCACCTGCTACGACCTCGCCACAGGCAAAGTCCTTTGGGCGCATTCCGACAAGACACGCTTTGATGAGCCGATGGGGGGCATCGGTCCGCGCTCCACCCCTACCGTGGACGCTGTGCAGAATGTCGTTTTCACCATGGGCTCCAAGGGCTTGCTCAACTGCCTGGACCTCACCACCGGACAAGTCCGCTGGACCAAAGAAGTGCTGAAGGACGGCGGCACCACCAAAAGCCCCGAGTGGGGCAAGAGCGCCGCCCCTTTGATCGTCGGGGAAAACATCGTGTGCAGCGGTGGTGACAACGGCGCCATCCTCATCGCCTACCGGCGCAGCGATGGCCAATCCGCCTGGAAGGCCGGAGAGGATGGTGGCAGCTACAGCTCCCCCGTCTTGATGACACTGGCCGGCCGCGAGCAAATCGTCAGCGTGAACGCCAACTCCGTGACAGGGCATGATCCCGCCGGCGGTGCCGTGCTGTGGAAGTTCGACTGGCCGGGCTTTTTTCCCAAAGTGGGCCAGCCCGTGCAGGTGACGCCGGACCGCATTCTGATCACTTCCAGCTACGGCCTGAAAAGCAACCTGCTGGAAATCAAGCCGGCCGCCGAAGGCAGGCTGACCGTGACATCCATCTGGGCCGCCAGCGCGCCGCGCACGAAGTTCAGCAGCGCCAGCGTGTTTGGCACCCATGCCTACGCGCTGGATGAAGGCACCTTCTGCTGCGTGGATCTGGCCACAGGTGAGCGCGGCTGGCGCGAAGGGCGCTACGGCTTCGGCCAGCAGATCCGTGTTGGGGAGAGCCTGATGCTCGTGCAGGCAGAGAAGGGCTTCGTCGCCCTGGTCAAAGCCAACCCCGCAAAGCTGGAGGAAGTGTCACGCCTTGAAGCACTCCGGGACAAAACATGGAATCCACCGACGCTGGCAGGTCGCTGGCTGATTCTGCGCAATGACCGTGAAGCGGTGTGCTTTGAACTGCCGGCGAAATAGAGGCCGGTGTTCCATCAAATCAGGTGCCGTCGTCAGAATGCGATCCGGTTTGGACCTCCGCACCGCAGCGCGGAACACTCCCTTCATTCGCGGTTTTGCCAGCTCTTCGTAGCCCAAAGAGTGAGCCACAGAGATCCGGAGACCGCTCAGTTTGCCTCCTCAGGCGAAGTTCAAAACCTGCAGTTCTCGCAGCTGAAATTCAATCGCGCTCTCCGCTCTCACCATACATGGTGGAAGAAACGGCTCACCATGCCACGGGCCGCATCGGGCTTCACGTAGCGCAGACCTTCGCCGGCAGCCATGGCAGGGATCTGCATGGGTCCCTTTTGCGTGATCACCTTGATGGATTTGATTTCGATTCGTGCCACGGGGCAGTCGTTGGCGTCCACGGGCATGATGGAAATGTGCTTGATCGTTTCCAAGCCGGACACCACCTGGCCAAAGACAGTGTACTTGCCTTCCAGCGCGCCGTAATTTCCCAGTGTGATGTAGAACTGTGAGCCATTCGAGCGACGCTCAGGATTCACCTTGTCCGAGAGACGTGCCATCGCCACGGCTCCGATGCGGTGCGGCAGCTTGATTTCGGCAGGAAGCGCTTGGTTTTCTCCCCCCGTTCCCCATTTGATGCGTGCAGACTCATCGGAGGTCAGCGGATCACCGGTCTGCACCAGAAAGCCTTCAATGGCACGGTGAAAGGCCAGCCCGTTGTAAAAGCCGCTGTCACAATGGTCGATGAAATTGTTCACCGTTTGCGGGGCGGCGTTCGGAAACAGCTCGATCATGACCGTTTCACGCGCACCGCCAAAGGCGATCTCCATGACGGCAAGTTTGTGCACCGAATCCTTCGCCCAAAGCGCCGGGTCTTCCAGCTTCTGCACCGGGAGGCGCATCGGGCTGGTGGATGTATAGGGGGTGTATTGCGTGCGCTCCCCGCTGCTGGCTTCGGCTTTGGATCCGCCAGCCTTGTCCACGGAGTTGAAGAGCGCCTTTTGCGCCTCTTCAGCCAGCTTGTCGATCTCCTCGGTGGAGGGAGTCTTGGAGGGGGCTGGCACCACTGGGACGGTGGTGGACCGGAGGGATTCCGGGGCCTTCAACTGCTGGGCGATCAATGCAGCATGGCAGCCAAAGGCCAGCAGGCAGGTCAGAAGCGGGGTCTTCACGTGTCGTGCGGTTTTAAAAAAGGAGAGCAAATGCCATGCCGCGACTAGCGCAGATTGGACGGAACCGTTGGGGTGCTCGGGGCCGCGCGGCTGGGCGGAGGCGCGGGAGCCAGCGCCGGGGCGGCTGGCGCGGCAGGCTCCAGGCTCATTGGCGCTGCGGCTTGCTCAGCCCGGGCATTGTATTGGTAGCGCATCTTCGGATTGCCACGGGATTTGCGGGGCGGCAGGCCCCAGCTCACGTCGTAGGCATCCTGCTGAGCCACCGTCGGATTACGGGAGTCCACATGCTCAAAGGAACCGCAGGAGATAAGGAGGGTGGAGGCAAGCAGAGCGGCAAAGATGAAGCGCAGAGATGTCATTGTTTGGCGAAATTGAATTCTTAACGGGTCACGATACTAGGCGGGCTGTCTCTAGCTGGCAAGATCGAAGTCTTGGACGCTTCACAGCTCCCTTTTGTTCAGTTTCCAGGCACCAGCCCCATGTCCCGCTTGAATGCAGGAAAGGCTGTGCCCCCCCTGATTACAGCCCATTTCACCCATCGGCCACGCGCCTAGCCCCTGTCGGCAGGAGCCGCCGTCGGAGCCAGGGCCGAATCGCCCGAGGCAGCAGGATCGACGCTCATGGGCGCGGCGGTTTGCTCCGCCCGGGCATTGTATTGGTAGCGCATCTTCGGATTTCCACGAGCTTTGCGCGGCGTCAGCCCCCAGCTCACATCATTGGCATCCTGCTGGGAGACCGTGGGCTGGCGTGAATCGGCCGGAGTTTCGCACGAGTTGAGCAGCGTGGTGGCAAGCAGAGCGGCAACGAGGAGGCGCAGAGATTTCATGGTTTGGCGGAATGGGTATGCTTCCCAGCACGTGCACCGGGCAGGCAGTCCCTGCCAGGTGAGATCGGAGGTCTTGGACGCCGCCCCCGCCATTTCGTTCACTCTCCGCGCACCAGCCGCACGGCCACATGATCCGTATCCGGCAGGATTCGTTTGCGCAATTCGAGCGTCACCCCAATAGCCTGAAACTCCTCCAGCACGCAGGCCGCCATCTCAGCGGCGAGCGTTTCGATCAGCCTCCGCGGGCGCTCCGCGGCCAAAGCCTGAAGACGTGCGGCCGCAGCGGCGTAGTCAATCGTAGCTGCAATGTCGTCGTTCATCGCCTCGAACCGCCTGCGAATGCGCAGAGTCACGTCCGCCTCCAGCACCTGGCTCTCCGCCCGTTCCTCTTCGGGAACACCGATGTACGTGGGCAGGCGCAGGGATGTGATGCGGATTTCGTCGGGTGGAAGCATGCGGTGCGGAGGTTTTAGCCGGGGATTGGGGTCAGACAATGCGGAAGTCCCCGAAGGTGTTTGCGGCTTCGGAACCTCCTTCGTCACTCCACCCAGCAGGCCCTTCCGCAGGCATTCGTCCAGCAGGATGCGGGTGGGAATGTTCAGGTCCATCTTCAGGGCCCCGGCAAGCGGCAGCCACTGAAAGGCCTGCGCCTCCTCGTTCAGCACCACCTGCGGCTCCGCCTCCGCACAGCGCGCGATGTAGTTCAGCAGCAAAAAGTGCGCCGACCGTTGAAACTCCACGGGCTCGATGCAGTCCTGCACCATGACGAATTCGATGTCCCTCAGCGTGAGCGCCGTTTCCTCCAGGATCTCGCGCTCCAGCGCCGCCTCGCACGACTCGCCTCGCTTGATCTTGCCCCCGGGGATGCCCCAGCGGTGGCTCCACTTGTGCGTGCGGATGAGCAACATCTCACCCTTCGCGTTCAAAATCAGCGCACCCACGGTGGACACCGGATACGCGCCATCACTGCCGGTCAACGTCCCCAGCAGAGCAGGCAGCCGAGAGAGATCCGGCACCAGCATGTCCGGCGCGGCCGTCATGAGCGTCTCAGCGCTCTCATACCCCGTGCAGGTGGCGATGGTCACCACACCGGCGGAATGACCCGCCTCAATGTCATGCCGCATGTCGCCGATGAAGGCGGTCTCGGCCGCCGCCATGTCCAGTTCCGTCAACAGCGCATGAATCTCCGTGCGTTTGTCGATGACGCCACAGCGCATGACTTCAAAGGCATCCCGCACCCCCAGCGCCTCCGCTTGGGCCATTACATGCGGCAATGGCGCACTGCTCAGCACCACCATCCGCCGCCCCGTGGCGGCGGCGAATTGGATGAACTCCCGCGCATGTGGCAGAATCTTCAAATCCTCATGCGCGTGGGTGAAATGCTCCAGATAGAGCTGCTGCAGGCGCTCCACCGGCAGGCCCGGCAGCACCTCCGCGAAAAACTCGGTGTACGGCAGGCGAAAGCGCCCCTTGAACTCCTCCAGCGTCATTTCCGCGGCGCCAGCGGCACGCAGCATGCCGTTCACAGCACCCACCACGCCGGGCAGATCATCCACCAGCGTCCCGGACCAGTCGAACAAAAGATTCCGAATCATGCGCGCCCGCCTTAACTGCACCCCAGCCTCTTTGCAAACCATCACTCCATCACTCCCTCTCACCGCCGCCGGCGGCGCAGCAGCCACAAACCCGCCACTCCCAGCATCAAAGCCCCACCCGGCTCCGGAACCGGCACAGGGGCGGTCACAAATTCAATGCTGTAGTTGATCTGGTCTTCTCCCTCCTGGATCCAGAACGTGTAGTTTCCCGAAGGCAGCGGCCCGTCAAAGCCGATGCCGCCAAAGTCCGGCCCCGCATCCAGCAGCGCCAGCAGGTCCGTGTACGTGTTTCCAAAACCATCCTGACCGTAGCCCCACAGCGCATTGCTCAGGTGAAGCGAGGGATCATTGAAGTCGATCGTGCCTCCGTTGGCGATCGCCATGAAGGAGTTGTTGGTCAGGCTCCCGCTCTGGGCCGAATAATCCACCAGATTGATCCCCGTGAGGTAATAGCCTGCGGCGATGGTGAAATTCCAGACGTCCGCATCCAGCGGCCCGGTGCCCCCCAGAGAGCCCATGGTGCCAGAAAACAAATTGCTCCCAGCGTCCAAAGTGCCAACAAGCGTTGGCGCATTGCCATCGCCAGACAGCTCCCCGTTCAGCGTCTCATCCCAAGTCAGCGCCTGTACCGAGCCGAGAGGCAGGGAGATAGCGGCAAAGAGGGCAAGAAAACGAGAAACCGGCATATTATTGTGATTATATTAAACATTGTTAATATTGTCAATAACAGTGATTCTTTTCCGGTTGCGAAGTGTCCCACACCCATTTCGCCCTCGCATCCCCTTTCCTTCCCGGGCATTTTAGGAGGCATGCGTCCCCAGCTTCTCCCACTTTTGGCCCTGCTGCTGCCATCCTGTGTCCACACCCTCACCACGCATTACGACTACCGGTCCAGCACCCCCGCGCCCGCCGCAGGCGGCAGCGCCTTCAGGGTCGAGTTCATTCCCAAGGCCACCGAATCAGGTCTCGCCCTCAGCGCCATGGTCGTTGGCGGTGCCCTAATCTCTGAAGTCGGCCCCTACCAGATGCGCCTGCACGCTTTTGGCCAGCCCGGGGATCAGCAATGGTTTGAGATCAAAAGCCTCCGCCTCAGCGGAAAGGACGGCTTCAACGCGGTCATGGAGTCCCGAGGCTTCACCGGTCGCGCCGAATTCAAACCCACCCA